>Ga0209100_1000377_pt1 | contig 40370 bp, 38 predicted proteins | sample lystaG_FD_185480 | JGI IMG/M metagenome (GOLD analysis project Ga0209100, IMG submission 185480) | Glacier valley bacterial and archeal communities from Borup Fiord, Nunavut, Canada, to study Microbial Dark Matter (Phase II) -... | ecosystem: Environmental > Aquatic > Freshwater > Ice > Glacier ... | reverse complement strand
CCGTAACGATATCATTGATACGGATATCTTTTTCATTGATGCGATCTTCATTATGCAGAGTCGCAAATGCGACGGATGTTCCGGCTAAACGAACCGGTTCAAGAGCAGCGTTAGGCGTGATGCGGCCGGTTCGACCGACTGTGATAAAGATATCTTTCAAGCGCGTTGTCACTTCTTCCGCCGGAAATTTATAGGCGATCGCCCAACGCGGTGTGCGGGCCGTATAACCTAATTTCGCTTGTAAAGCGAAGTCATTGACCTTGACGACGATACCATCGATATCATAAGCGAGATTTGGGCGAAGATCACTCATCGCAACGATAGTCTCCCATACTTCATCTTTATTGTGACATACTTTCGTATGCGGATTGATTTTGAATCCTTTTTCCTGCATCCATTTCAATGAATCGAAGTGGGTTTTGACATCGAACTTTTCGGGTTCAAGCAAGTAATACCAAAAAGCATCCAGTCCCCGCTTTGACGCGATCGCCGAATCTAATTGACGGATACTCCCGGCTGCCGCATTGCGCGGATTGGCAAATACTTCCTCACCGTTTTCTTCACGTAAGAGATTGAGTGATTCAAAACTCTTGCGAGGCAGATAGACTTCACCGCGAATCTCCATTTCAGTTTCTACATCGATCTTCATTGGGATCGAACGTATCGTTTTAACATTGGAACTGACATCTTCGCCGGTTTCGCCGTCACCGCGCGTTACCGCAAAAGCGAAACGTCCTTGCTGATATTCAACCGACATCGCAAGACCGTCGATCTTCAGTTCAAGTGCGAATTCAGTTCTGCCGGCTTCTTTTTCGACACGATCCAAAAAGGCATCCATTTCTTCACGATTATACACATTTCCCAAACTTAACATCGGTCGCTTATGGCTGATTTTTTTAAAGGAATCCAATACAGCACCGCCGACACGATGAGTCGGGGAATCCGGGTCATCGAATTCGGGAAATTGAGTCTCAAGTAAGGTCAATTCCTGCATACAGCGATCATATTCCTGATCGCTTACCGATGGCTTATCGTAGACATGATATTCATTATTGTATCGGTTGATCAGCTTCCGTAATTCTTCGATCCGTTGAAGGCTCATGAGAAAGAACCGTCGAATTTCTTAAGCGAAGGATGGGAAGCCATTATTTTCTTAACACCGTTGGGATAATCAAACGCGATCTCTGCTAACGCTCCGTCGATTTTAAGTACGATTCCTTTTCCAAAAGCGTCATGGATGACTAAATCACCTTTTTTAATGGTGACTTTCGGTTTTTTGACCACTTCATCGGGAAATATCTTTCCGAATGAGGAATCGATAAACGGAAGTTTAATTTCACGCGGAGTAGGATGTTCAAAATTGACACCGATGTGTTCGATCGTCTCTTCGGTGATCTCGTCGATGAACCTGGAGCGAGTCCGTGCTTTCGTCAACACAAAACTATATCCTTGACTCTCGGTCAAGAATAATTTATTACGAGCACGGGTATAAGCCACATACGCTAAGCGTCTCTCTTCTTCGACACCGCGTTTACCTTCGGAAAGTGCCCGTTCATTCGGAAACACTCCGTCACTCAATCCAACGACGAAGACGGTATCGAATTCCAATCCTTTGGCGGCATGAACTGTCATCAACTGAACATAATCACCACCCGGTACATCATTGCGTTCCCCATAGAGTGAAACCATTTGAAGGTATTCATCCAACGAACTTTCCGGATAGTTATCTTGAAATGTCTGAACGTCATTGATCAATTCCTTGATATTTTCCAACCGATCGACTTCATGATTCTCTTCATACATTGCACGCATACCGCTTTCATCGGCGACTTTATTCAACAGTAACATCAATGTCAGTTTAGGTGCTTCGACTTTCCAATTCTCGACCATTACGCAAAAACGATCCAAAGCCGTTTGTATTTTTCCGCTGAAGTATTTTTCATTCAGCAGTTCTTGATACATGGTGCGATCATTTCTCTTGGAAGCACTGCGCAGTGTTTCCATCGTTTTATCACCCAGACCTCTTCGCGGTGTATTGATGACTCGCAATAGCGCAAGATCGTCCGCATGCGTGATCATACGTAAATAGCACAACATGTCTTTTATTTCGGCACGATCATAGAATCTCGTTCCGCCGTAAATAACATACGGAATATGTTCATCCAACAAGCCTTTCTCGACTGAACGGGAGAGGTAATTGGAACGATATAAAATGGCGATTTGACGGAAATCATTTCCGAGTTTATGAAGGGCACCGCACTTCTGTGCGATCCACTTCGCTTCTTGATCTTCAGAAGGAAAACTGGAATGAGTGATCTTTTCCAAATTGGGACGGCACGTATACAAATCTTTCTCGACCCGATATTGATTATGTTTGATCATACTGTTGGCACCTTCAAGGATCATCGGAGTCGAGCGGTAATTCTCGCTCATGACGATCGTTTCAGTCGGTACATAGTCTTTTTCGAAATTCATGATGATATTGACGTCAGCTCCGCGCCAGGTATAGATCGTCTGATCGGGATCCCCTACCACATAGACCTGATTCTCGGCTCCGGCCAACTGGCGGATTAACTTATATTGGACATTGTCGATATCCTGAAATTCATCCACGTGAATGAAACTGAAACGGCGTTGCCATTTACGGAGAATATCGGGAAACAAATCAAACATTTTGACCACGACCAACAGGAGATCATCAAAATCCAACGCATAGAGTTTATGAAGACGATCGACATAATATTTATAAACCTGTGCTTTCTCTTTTTCTCCGTATAATTCGCCGGCCAAAATAAACGCACGTTCAACACTGACTTCTGCTGACTTATTGTTGGAGATATAATCAAGCATCGAATTGAGATTGTATTTCTGACGATCCAATCCGATCTCTTTGTAAGCTTCCTTTAAAATACTCTTCTGATCATCCTGATCCAACACCGTAAAATTACGTGGAAGATCCATGCATGGTGAATCTTCACGTAAAATGCGCACACAAAGAGAATGGATCGTACTCAAATGAACCCCTGATCCCAGGTCACCCAACATCCGTTGAATACGTTCTTTCATCTCATTGGCCGCTTTATTGGTAAAAGTGATAGCTACGATCGAATTGGCAGCCACACCCAGTTCTTCAATCAAATAAGCGATACGGGTCGTCAGCACGCGCGTCTTACCGCTTCCGGCACCCGCAATCACGCGAACATAACGGCTCTTGGTTAGAACCGCCTGTTTCTGCTGAGGATTTAACAAGTCTAAAAATGACACAAAATCACCTCCCATGTATTATACCAAAAAACAGGGGGAGGGTATAGCGAACACGTTCGGTTTGACGACCGAGTTTATCTATTGTACTAATAATGTACAGTTTAGTATTGGATCTATGCATCTTCAACTTCTTCATTTACACAAAAAAAGCAGTTGCCTCAAATTAAGGTAACTGCTTAAAGGAGGGCTTAGTTTCCTTTGGCTGCTTTTATGAAAGACTTAGCTCTTTCATAATCGATCTCATTGTATAAATATCCATCACGTTTAATTGTGGTACCCACTATTACTCCATCCGCATAATCAAGAAGCGATTTAATATTATCGACATTAGCTCCACTTCCAAGAATAAGAGGAACCTCAGGAAATCTTTCCTTGATTTTTACAAATGCTGATAGTTCTGGAGGTAATCCGGCTCTTGGCCCTCCAACCAGCATACCGGCAATGGGTAAAGAAGCTATGCCGCTATCAATTTGAGTTTCTACAGGACGAGAATCAAGACATGTCCCAGCGTGTGCTTCAAAATAAGTGTAAACTTTTATATCTAAAGCATGAATTTTTGCCTGATACCTAAAGATTTCAGCTGGTGAGAAGCTTTGCGGGCCGAAAGTTCCGACAAAAGAATTGCTCACATAAGTTCTAACAAACTTCGCTCCAATCGCTTTGGCAACAGCCAGTGTTGCAATAGGATCAATCAGTACACCGCAACCATAAGGAATAGTAAGTTCTTTACTTACTTCTGTTGCGATTCGAACATACATCGCAATGATTTCAGGACCAACTGTGCCTAAATAAGGTCGATCACCTTCATTGGCAAATACTGCAGCATCATATCCTAAATCCATAAGAATTTTTGCATCTTTTTTCAGTCGAAGAATGTGATCCTCGATTGAAATCGATGAATCATAATAGGGTGTTCCTGGCAAAGCCATCATATGTAAACAACCAATAATCGGCTTTTCAGTTTTAAATGTTTCTTTATGTTGTTTTAACATTAGTTCCTCCTTAACCTAGAATCTTGAAGTAGGACAGTATAATTCCTAACCCAAAGATGATCAGCATTGCATTGACTGGCTTGACACCCTTACGAATCAATACATAAATAATTAAGAATAACGATAACGGCAACATTTTCGGTAAAATCGTATTGAGAATATCTTGCGTTTTAATGCTTAATTGACCGAATTTGAATATTAATGGTGTTGTAATACCGATGTTATTGGCAACAAATCCGCCAAGTACCATCATACTCATTGCTCCTAGAGCTTCGGAAATTTCTTTGACTCCACCACTCATGATATTTACAACTGCATTCTTACCTAGTTTGTACCCAGAGAAGAAGCATATGTAACTTGTTATTAAAGCATAGGCTGAGAATGCTACCACAAACAAGATTGGACCTAAAGCACTGCCTTTTAAGGCTAGATCGATACCGATTCCCAGAAGAATAACTTTGACTAACCCTTGAGTTATCGAATCACCAATTCCGGCTAATGGTCCCATCAAGGCAGTTTTCAAATTACTAATCGTTTCACCTTCGATTACACCACCGTTAGCTTTTTCTTCTTCTAGTGAAGAAACGATACCCGGAATCATGGCTCCCCAGTTACTTTCCGTGTTATAGAAAGTTAAGTGACGAGTCAATGCTTCACTGAGTTTGGATTTATCGTTTCCATAAAGTTTTTTCAATACTGGCAACATTGTATGACAGAAACCTAAGCCCATCATTCGTTCATAATTGTAGCAAGTGTTACTAAAGCAAATCCAACTAAACCATGTTTTTGTCAGATCCGATCTTGATAATGTTACTTTTTTTTCAGACATGATTGACTCCTCCTTTTTTAGAATAAATGAAGTGTAAATATGCAAGTGCTCCTCCGAGAATTGCGATAAATGTGATACCCATACTTAAATATGCAGCTGCCAAGAAACCTATCACAAAGAACGGTATGATTGATTTTTTAAAAATGACCTGCATCAACATTGCTAATCCAACCGCTGGAATCATCTTACCAATCAAAGTCAAAGCCGCAAGTACTTGCATAGGAATGACAGCTAAGAGTTTCTGCAAAGCAGGTCCGCCATAATAAGCACATAAGAATACAGGAATGAAATAGGTGATAAACGGGATGATTTGTGAAGCACCGATATTCATCAAAATGATTCCCTTGGTATTCCCTTCAGCCGCATATTTATCAGCTTTATGAACCCAGATTGCATTTAGTGACATCTTTGCGTTGAAACAGAATAGACCAAGTAAACCTAATGGAACTGCGATCGTCAACCCCACCGAAGGATCAGCATGGGCCAGCATCGTCATTCCGACTCCAAGATAACCGGCTAGGGCTAATTCACTTGGGATTGATCCTCCAATTGCTACTAGACCAACATAAGCCATCATAACATTGGCACCAACAGCTAATCCATATCCTACATCGCCAAGTAATAATCCATTAATCAGCCCTGCAACAAGCGGTGCTCCAAAATAGAATGACCATCTAAGCCACATTGGAAATGCAGAAGAAACCAACCAGCACAAGAGTGCAATAATAAGAGCGTATACGAACATAATTTACTTTCCTCTCTTTCTTTATATTTGTTTTTTAATGTCTATCTTGGCATCCGTATGTAACATTTGCAAGTAGACATATACGCCAATGTTAATCAAATCTTTTACCACTTCTATTTCTTCAGGTGTCATATAAACATTTCTGGAAATTGACTTTCGTCTCGGACCGGCACCCATATTCCCGACATTCAATTCTTTAAGATTAAATCCTAATTTTACCAAATCGAGAACACTTTCAATTTTGCGAAATAATAGCATTGTATTCTCAACGTTTTTAGTCTCATTGTTCAACAAACTTAACGCATCCTCAACACTGAAGATATCAACAGTTACACCTGAAGGAGCCGCCAGAGTTAATACCTGTGTCATGAAGGAGTCTTTGGCAATTAAACTATCAATTATTACGATTCTCTTTACTAATAATTGCTTTGTCCAAGACGTGATAATTTGACCATGTACTAATCTTTCATCAATTCTTGAAAGCACAATATTCATTTGATAATCTCCTTATCTGAGTTGTGAAACAAAGTCAACAACTCCCTTTGATCCAAAATTAACTGCAATATCCTTCAATTCAGCAACTGAGTGTTGGTCAATGCCGTGAATTGTTTCGATGACCATCGGAAGATTAACACCGGTAACGATTTGAATGTCAACTTCACCCTTCAAAGCTTGATATACCTTCGCTGATATAATGAACGGGCTTCCACCCAACATGTCTACCAGAATCAGCAATTCTTGTTCAGTTTCACGTGCGATTTTAGTGATCATACTTTCGTATTCATTCATATCTTGACCTTCAAGCAAACACAGATATGTAACTTTCTGAAAATCTCCAAGAATTAATCGAGCTGTGTTGAACAGTTCTTTTGCTAAATTTCCATGACTTAGGATTAATACTTTATTCATGTAAGTCTCTCCTTTCTACTCGACGTTTTCATTCTAGCATGCTGAAAAAACCTGTCAAATTGCCACTTCTTATCATAATTGATGGATGTGTGTCACCAACTTTTGGATTATTTTAACTTAAAATTCAGTGAGTTTGTGTTGAATTTCACAAAATACATCAGAAAATATATTATGTGTGTCATCATTTTCGGATTTATTAACACACTTATATCAATATTTGAACTTATCTAGTATATTTACAATAATTAGAGATCAATTTGACACACATTGGCATCAAATATTTTAAAAGTTAAACAAAATTTGTGTTATTCTGAAGATAAGGTATAACTTTTAGTTAGGAGAATCCATCATGACACAAAAAAACAACAACACTTCCAGAAGTTCGCGCATTTATCAATATGTAAAAATGTATACTCGGGCGATGCTTGATTCAAATGAAACAGTTGATAATGGTGTTGATGCAAAAGTCATATCTTTAGATTTACATTTAGATCGTGCCAATGTTTCTAAAGAACTTAATATTCTTTGGAAAAATGGAAAGTTAACTAAAATTCAAGGTAAACCCATATTGTTTATCGATTATGACGAAATTACTGCCACCTATCCATCTCGCTTCATCCCCTCAATCATTGCAAAAGGTAAGAGTCTTAAAGATTTTATTGAATTTGAAAAACCAATTCAAGATTTTGAAACTCAACAAATTCATTTTGATACAATAATTGGTTCAAATGGGAGCTTATCTGAGCAAATACAACGTGCGAAGGCAGCAGTTTCTTATCCACCTTTTGGCCTTCATACTCTTTTAACCGGAAGCATGGGTGTAGGTAAAATGCAATTTGCGAAGGATATGTTTGAGTATGCAGTTCATTTAGAAAGAAAAGATAAAAATGCGGGTTTCTTTGTTGTCAATTGCCATGATTACAATAACTCAGCACAATTACTTGCTATGCAACTATTTGGTGCAGCTAAAGGATCAACGATTTCAAATAATGATAAATCCAGAAAAGGACTTATCGAATTAGCTAATGGTGGCATAATTTATTTTGATGGAATTGATCGATTATCAAGCAAATCGCAAGAGATTATAATTTCACTGATTGAAAAAGGCACTTATAGTCGCTTAGGTGAATCAGTATTAAGACCCCTTGATGCAATGTTAATTGCTTCAACAACCGCACAGATTAATTCGGAGACCATTGCGCCGCTAGCTAAATATATTCCGGTTACGATTCATTTACCCGATATCGACAAACGTGGTGTATATGAAAAAATTGAAATTATCCTTGATTTCTTTTCCCAAGAAGCTAAAGCCACTAATTGTCCAATTCGTGTGCATAAAGATATTATCATTTGCTTTGCATCAATGAAATATAGAGAAAATTTGAATCAGATCAAGAGTGAGATCAAATTGGCATGTTCAAAAGCATATTTGGATATTTTAGATTGTAATACAAAGACCATGTACATCAGTTATCAACATTTATCCAATGACTTATTGGCTTTCAATGAAAATAATTCTATACTAAAAACCAGCGCAATAAGTATTCTCTCTTCGTTACCTAATGACTATATATTATTTGATAATTTTGTAAGTTCAACTTCAATCACATACTTAAGGACTGCTCCACTTCTATACGGCGATCGACGGATGAATCAATTTATTAACGAATTTAATACAGAATTGGAGAACATTACGAATTTGGATGAATATATTACTGAGAATATTGCTGTACTTCAAAATTGTGGAAATGCCCAAATTGTCGCTTTAAAAAATTCAATTCATCCTTTCGTATTCCAATCAGTTTTCAACAAGTTACAAGCTAGTGATAAGTATGAAAAGATTACTCGAAGCACACATCTTTTATATGGTGCATTACTTCATTTATCTAATATTTTGAAGAGAGTCGACAATGGAATTCCACTCCCTAAAACACTAAGCATTTCAACCACGAAGGATTTATACCCAAATGAATATAAATTTTCCTCAGAGATTTTTGATATTTTCAAAAAGGTTTATCAAATAAATTTTCCGGAAAGTGAAATTGATTTTTTTACTGTTTATTTAGCTATCGCTAACCAGTGGGTAAATAAAACAGTCATTTCGATATTGATAGTTTGTCATGGTGATAGTACAGCAACAGATTATTTAAACTATATTCGTAACTCAATTAGTGGTGACTACGTAATCGATGCCATCAATTATACAAGTACAATGCAACTTAATGATTTACTGGAATTAGCTTGTTTAAAGGCTGTGGAATTAAACCAAGGGGCAGGAGTACTCATTGTTAGTGATATTGAACCACTTACATCTGTTCATGATTATGTCTATCGAACAACAAAAATAAAAGCAAGAACACTTTCACCAATATCATTACCTTTACTAATCAATATCGTAGAAAAAAGTATGAACCAATCATACTCACTCGATACTTTAGCTGTTCAATCTGAAGTACAAAAACAGTCTGAAAGCACTGTTAAAGAAAGTCTTTTTTCGCCTTTCATTGAGCGTCTTACAAATGAATTCCTATCAAAAACATTAACTTTTCTTAATCCTATAAAAGCAACTGAGGTATTGATGTTAAGTTTAAATAAAATTCTTGAAGATTTGAATCAACCTTATTCAGATGAAATAGCGGTAAAATTCTTAAGCCATAGTGTCCATATGCTTGAACGAATTATTAAGAAAGAACCTTTAGCATATGTCAAACTCAAGCAGTTTACGAGTTCGAACAATCAAATTTTCAATACTGTGGAGCGTAATTTGTCTTATACAGCCGAAGTTTTCGGTGTCATAATTCCATCTTCTGAAGTTGCATACATAACAGAAATTTTTCAAGAGATTCTATGACATAAAAACCGATCTAATTATTTAAACACTTGTTTGAAGTTTTAACTGTGCTATCGTTTACAACTTCCGCGATTCATACTATAATAAGAACGCTACTATTGCGGCCCGTTGGAGAAACGGTTAACTCTCATGCCTCTCACGCATGCATTCACGGGTTCGAACCCCGTACGGGTCACCAATTGAATTAGTAAAGCCCGCAAGGGCTTTTTTTTTATACTTTCGATGATGAAATATTCATAGTTGTGTTATTATTCAATTAACGAGGTCAATCTATGAAAAAAAGAGTATTGATTGTATTTCTGATCATATCCATTTTCCTTGTTGTTTCTGTTATTTACGGAATCACAAAACCGCAGCGATTAAGTCCTCAAGAGATCGCAGCGGAAGTTCACGTTGAAACCAGTGAAATAACGCTGACGGTGGATTTAATTTCGAGCGCAAAAAAATACAGTGGGTACCATACTTCTTACGATGAATCCAGCGGCGTTCTGAGTTTAACGATCGATTCAAGTCTCTTCTCAGGAGAGTTTTTACCTAAAGTAATCACGATTCCAAACTCCTATCCTGCATTGACTTCGATCATGTTGATTGGAAATGACACATCGGATTCAAAAGTTATTTGGGAAATCGAATAATCGAAATAACAATCAAATTCACCAATAAAAAATCAAATACATCCCGATTTGATTTTTTATTGGTGAATAATTTCATTAAGATTGCTTGCATTTCCACTTTGAATAAAATATATTTAAGTAATAAAGGTTCATTTTACATTTATTGGTTTATGAACAGCGTATCGTTCATTAGGGGGGAAATAATGGAAATTGCGCTGATCATCCATTCCCGTACCGGGAATACATTACGAGTAGCGGTTAGAATTCAAGAAAAGTTGATCTTACTGGGGTATTCTGCATCCTTACTGTGTATCAAACCTGATCATGAACATGCTTCGGATATCAATGATGTCCACTATGCATCGTTGATCGATATCAGAGACTATGACGGATTTGTGGTCGGATGCCCGACACACGGAGCATCCATGTCTCAACCTATGGCTGCCTATTTGAAACACCTTCGGCGTTTTGATCATAAGAAAGTTAATTGCTTTGTGACTGAGTTTTTCCCATTCCCATGGATGGGTGGGAAACGGGCACTCACCCAATTGAAAGAAGTATGTTTTAAAAATGGAACTTCCGTAAGTTCAAGCGGTGTTGTCAATTGGTTTACTCCGAATCGTAATAATAGGATTGAACAACTCAGTGATGAGCTAAGCCGTTTCTGAAAGAAGTGAACTGATCCATAAGAAAACCGCAATTCAACAGTGAAATGCGGTTTTTAACTTTTTTATTCGAAATCAACCAAGATTTCATTGCCTTCTACTTTAAGCGGATAGCTGTGGACGTCTTTTACCGTAGCTTTGATGAACGCAATTTTGGCACCTCGTACGTTCTTCCCCGTGGTTACGTCAAATGTCGCACCGTGTCTTGGACAGATGATGTGATTGCCTTCTAGAGTTCCATCTCCCAATGAACCGCCCATGTGCGGACACTTGTTGTCCAGCGCATAGAAATCTCCACGAATATTCACGACCAGAATTGTACCCTTAGCAGTTTCGATCTTTTTCTTGTTGCCGACCGGGATTTCATTGATGTCAGCGATTTTTACATAGTTCATACGGATCCTCCTTATGGATCAAACCATTGATCATTATTCTGTTCTTTATTTCATTATGGTCAGTTTTAACGATTCAGTCAAGTAACGTGAAACATACAAAAAAAACAGAACGATGAGTTCTGTTTAAATGGGCTGATAGGCTTCCAATTTCGCAATGGCAATGTTGGTACGACGGATCGTTTCTTCTTTACCTAGAATATAAGGAATTTCAAGTGCGCCACCCGGCGTGAATTGTTTACCGGTGACAGCCGTACGAATCGGCCAATAGACTTGACCGTTCTTCATTTCCATTATTTCCGGCAGTTTGCTTAATCGTTCTTGCAGTTCAAGTACGCTGGTCCAATCCGAAATCGCTTCATATACCTCTAATGAAGCACGAAGAGCGCGCAGACAGATTTCTTTATCTGTCTTCATTTTCTTATGGAAGAACATGATGACATCATAATCCGGCAAGACATCGATGAAATCGACCATTTCCGGAATTTCACCTAAAATATTGACACGCGGTTGAAGGATCTTACTGACTTCCATCAGATCACAGTTGCGTTGGATGGCATTCTTATAATATGGCAGACAAAGTTGATTGAATTCAGCGACCGTCATGGCACGCAGATACATACCGTTCATCCATTTGAGCTTTTCGATATCGAAGATCGCCGGTGATTTACTGATGCGGCTGATATGGAAAGCTTTCGTGAGTTCTTTCAGTGTATAGATCTCCTGTTCGGTCTCCGGACTCCAACCCAGCAAAGCAATGTAATTCAAGATAGCAGCTCCCAAATATCCTTTGGCGACCAGATCCTGGAAGGAAGCATCCCCGTTGCGTTTACTTAGTTTGTGTTGCTCGTCTTTCATGACCGGCGGCAGATGGATGTAACTCGGACGATCCCAACCGAATGAATCATAGATCATGTTGTATTTAGGTGTCGAAGACAGATATTCATTTCCGCGCACCACATGGGTGATCTCCATCAGGTGATCATCGATTACGTTACAGAAATTATAAGTTGGATAACCATCGGATTTCATCAATATACTCTCATCCAAGATATCTCGGTCGACTTCGATGTCGCCGTACACTTCATCATGATAGGTCGTTTTATCGCCTTCGAGTTTGATCGTCTGACGTACGACATAGGCTTGACCTGACAGAATAGAGGCTCTTCCTTCAGTCAGTGTGATGCCATGACACGGGTCACGGAATTTAAACGGTGTTCCCGCTCTTTCCGCTTCATCACGCTGTGCTTGGATGTCGTCTTCGCTGCAGAAACAATAATGTGCACCGCCGAGTTCGATCAGTTTTTCTGCGTATTCTTTATAGATTGGCAAGCGTTCCGATTGAACATACGGTCCGAACTTACCGCCTTTATCCGGTCCTTCATCATAATTCAGACCGACTGAATTGAGGGTATCGTAAATGATATCGACCGCACCTTCGACCAAACGGCTCTGATCTGTATCCTCGATGCGTAAAACAAAGTCGCCGCCGCTGCCTTTGGCAACCAGATATTCATAGAGCGCTGTTCTCAAATTACCGATATGCATGTATCCGGTCGGACTCGGCGCAAATCGTGTTCTAATTTTTTTCATAGGTGACCCTTCCTTCTTTGCCTATCAATTATATAATATTGTGGGAATCTTATCCACATTATCACGTTGTTATCTTGCTTTTCTTTGATTTTTTTTGTAGAATGGAAAGTGCCCGTTAAATATTGGGATGTAGCCAAGTGGTAAGGCGCCAGATTCTGACTCTGGTATTTCGCTAGTTCGATCCTAGCCATCCCAGCCATTGATAACGCAACGCTGTGAAAACGGCGTTTTTATTTTTTTGAATCGATTTCGTTCAAATTAACCGTTTATGTTTCTGTGCTATAATAGCCTCATAAAGGAGAATGTACGATGAACCAAGTTGCCAATCATTGGAGTGATTATGAATGCATCGATGCCGGAAGCGGTGAAAAACTGGAGCGTTGGAAGGACTATATTCTTCGTCGTCCCGATCCGCAGGCAGTATGGCCGATCCAAGGTGAAACCGGTCTTTGGCTTAAACCGCATGCGGTCTACAGCCGTTCGCATGAAGGCGGCGGAAGCTGGGATTTCAAAAAGAAATTGCCTGAATTCTGGACCATCAATTACAACGAACTTACATTCAAAGTATCCCCGATGGGATTCAAACATACAGGACTTTTTCCTGAACAAGCCGTCAACTGGGAATGGATGCAAGAAAAGATTCGAAATGCGCATCGCGAGATCCGTGTCTTAAATCTGTTTGCGTATACCGGCGGAGCAACAATGGCGTGTGCCAGTGCCAAAGCTGCCGAAGTCGTCCACGTCGATGCCTCCAAAGGCATGGTGACATGGGCTAAAGAAAATATGGTACTCAGTCATTTGGAAGATGCTCATATTCGCTTTATCGTGGATGATGTTTTAAAGTTCGTTCAACGCGAAGCGCGCCGCGGACGTACGTATCACGCCATCATTATGGACCCGCCGAGTTACGGCAGAGGCCCGAGCGGTGAGATCTGGAAACTAGAAGATCAGTTATATAAATTGATCGAAGCGTGTGCCGAAATACTCGATCCGAACCCGTTGTTTTTCTGTGTAAATGCTTATACGACCGGTTTTTCCAGTACTGTTCTCGCAAATATTCTCGAACTTGTTTTGCGTCCGCGCTATCCACGCTGTGAGATCACTGCGGGTGAGATCGGTTTGCCGATCGCCTCGCGCGGTTGGATATTGCCGTGCGGAATCTACGGAAGGATGGAACTGAATGAAAATCCTGTTCGAAGATAATCATCTGCTTGTTGTGATCAAAGAACCGAACATTCCGATGCAGGAAGATGAGAGCGGCGATAAAGATATGCTGACCATCGCGAAAGATTATCTGCGTGAAAAATACAATAAACCGGGCAATATCTATGTCGGTATGGTCCATCGTTTGGATCGTCCGGTCGGTGGTGTTGTTGTGTTAGCTAAAACATCAAAAGCAGCGTCCCGACTCAGTGAACAAGTGCGTAAACGCGAACTCGATAAGATCTATTTTGCGGTAACGCAGGGAAATCTTCCACGTGAACGTCGCTTAGAGGATGTACTTCGCAAGGACAAAAAAAATAATACCTCGAAAGTCGTCACGGCGGATGACGCCGAAGGCAAAGAAGCCAGGTTGACCTTCGAGCCGATCGATACCGATCAGCAGAAACAATTGAACTTGATACGAATCAAACTCGAAACCGGTCGCTCTCATCAAATTCGCGTCCAGTTCGCTGCCCGCAATAATCCGTTGTGGGGAGATGCGAGATACAATTCAAGCGCCAAAGCCGGTCAGCAGATCGCGTTATGGGCTGTCGCACTCAGTTTCAATCATCCTGTCACACAAGAACGGATGAAATTTATAAGTACTCCGCCGAGCAGTTTCCCATGGAATCTGTTTGGAATCACCGAAGAATTAATAAGCAGCTGAATCGCTTCAGCTGCTTTGTTTTAGAAATTTGAACAAGCGTTCTTTTTGACTCTCACAATCTTCGATCCCTAATTGATAGAGTTTTTCAAGATCCTCTTTCTTACCTGAAAAACGAGTCACTCCGCAATCACGGCTCGGTTGAAGCAGAATAACATTACCGGTCGCTTCAAGTTGTCTGACGGTTTCCATCTCACGATTGTAGACACCGGTTCGTTTACGGAAATCCTTCTTCAAGATCGGATATTTACGATAGATAATGTCCAACAATAATTGCGTGAAAAAACCGTTAGGTTTTCGAATGAAACCACGGTCTTTGGTGACAACCACCAACATGTGATCACAGTTATCATTGACACAACGATCGACCGGAACCATCGTAGTGATACCGCCGTCTAAATAGTATTTCCCGTCGATTTTAACGTTTTTGCCGGCTAAAGGAAGTGTACAGGCTGCTTTGAGAAACTGCAGATCATCATCCATATCCGCTTGACTCATCCAAAATGTTTCGCACTTTTCTAAACTGTAAACACCGAATTCCAATACCTGCGGAACGCTTTTTAATTTCGCGACATCGAATTTCAATTCATGTTTCAATACCCCTTCAAACAAAAAGTCATAACCGACCGGTTGCCCTTCGTGCAGTAGCGGTACCAAGCCGACATTATGACGGTCACTGGCAAAATCAACACTCGTACCATGTAAGGCATTCACGTCTTTCATCAAATAATGACATGCATGCAAAGCACCGGAAGAAATTCCGACCGTAATATCAGCTTCGATTTCTTCACGTATCAACCAACTGAGAACACCGGCTGTATAAGCTCCCCTTAATCCGCCGCCTTCAAGTACTAATCCTAGTTTCATAATTTCCCCTTTACATCAATGCGCTGAATAAGTTCAGTATTGCTCTGCCCAATCGAATAAACAAATTAACTTTTCGCGTATCCGCATACGTGACTTCGATACATTTTTCCTGCGTGTTCAAGAAGTCATTCTTGATCACCATCACTGACGGATCGTTGACGATCAGAACACCACATTCGAAATGCAGATAATAACTTCGATAATCCATGTTGGTCGTTCCGACGATTGCTGCTTCATCATCCGATACCATGATTTTCGCGTGAACAAAGCCGGGTTTATATTCGAAGATTCGAACTCCGTTTTTCGTTAGCTCCTCATAATGACTTCTTGATACGGCATGGACATACCATTTATCGGGAATATGCGGAACCATGATCCTAATATCGACACCGTTTTTAGCGGCGATACTGAGTGATAAGATCATTTCGTGACCGATTACCAGGTAAGGTGTCATGATATATACATATCGTTTGGCCATATTGATCATATTCAAATGGGCTGTTTCGCTGACTGCCTCATCGTCGGTCGGGCTATCGGAAAACGGTTGAACATAACCGGCATTCTGATATTCGACCATTTCCTCTTTCGGTGCTTTAAAAGCGAAATAGTCATCTTTTGTTTTAGCTGTGTAATTGTAAAACTGTAAAAACATGACGGTCAGACTGAATACAGCTTCCCCTTTGATCATGACAGCTGTATCTTTCCAATATCCGAAACGTTCGTACACATTGATATACTCATCTGCTAAATTGATACCGCCGATAAAACCGACTTTTCCGTCAATGACACAGATCTTGCGATGATCTCGGTTATTCATCTGGACAGCCAATCTCAGTGTGATCGGATTGAACACATAGCACTTGATTCCGTATTTACGTATTTCATATTCGTATCCGTAAGGAACGCCAAGTGATCCACCGTCATCAAACATGACTCTGACATCGACTCCCTCTTTAACTTTTTTCTTAAGGATGTCCAAGATCGATCCCCACATCAATCCTTGATGAATAATGAAGTACTCAAGAAAAATAAATTTCTCCGCTTTTTCCAATTCTTCAAGCATGTGGGTAAACTTGACTTCACCCAACGGTAAAAAGGTAACATTTGTTTTTTCATAGATCGGATAATAGGCATTTCGCCATATATAATTTGCTTGTTTACCTAGGTTGACGTCGTACTCATATATATTCTCTAAGAGTCGCCGATCCTGCTTAAGGACAGGAGCATCGTCATTGGTAAGTTTGATCACACCGATTCGAAGTGCTTTCGGTATTTTTTTACCGCCGAATAAAAGATACATGACACCGCCGATCAGCGGAACCGTTAGAATCAATACCGCCCAGGAAAGTTTATAAGATGGATTCTCGGTCTTATTGACAAGGTAAATGACGGTAATGATACTCAGCAACACCAAGATCGAATAAACCTGCAAGAATCGCAAACTCAGATAATAGATCGCATAAATGATTATACTCAACTCAACCAGTACGGTCATGGAGATCACAAAGGGTTTACTTACCAATACATGTAGAAATTTACGCACAGGATCTCCTTTCCGCCGGTCGGCTAAGTTTACAATACTAATTCTTCAATAAAATTCAACGGGATGTCTTCCACAACTTTACCGACAACGTCGATTCGCCCTTTGTCGAGAAGTGTCAGCGGTTGATGAGCATCGACGCCGTAAATCACTTTACATCCGTGTTCCGAAGCGATTTTCCAGAATTCACGATAGGGATAAGGATATCTCTTCTCACCGTCATAATCGATTTTACCGTAACGAATGCCGTTTAGATTCATCTCGATCGCAATCTCATTTCGATTCGCTGCTTCGCAAATAATGTGTGAAGCGCGCGTACAAGCATCACTCCACGTACGTCGTCCCAACATAAAGTAATCGGGATGTGCCAACAAGTCTGCAAACTTACCGTCAAGCGCTTTTTCAATGGCATGAGCATATTCAATGACATCTTCGTCATCGCAATAGACATCATAACCGTACGCATCCAGAATCTTGTTATGTTGACCTAATAACAGATAATCGGTCGTTTTTCGTAATTCGTGATAATAGTCATTCAACTCTTCGAAATATTCGATCTCGACTCCGATGCGGATCTCAATCTGATTTTTATATTTTTCTTTCAATGATTCAATACTCTTCAGATATGCGGGATATTCTTCCATGTCCATCCGTTCTCCCGGATGATGTACTCCCGGATAAGGGGCATGATCTGAAAATCCCAATGTTGTATATCCGGCAGCGATTGCCGCTTTCACGTACTGTTCGTCATCACCGATAGCATGTCCGCAACGATAGGTATGCGTATGATAATTAAATTTCTGCATGATTTTCCTCATTTAACTTCAACACGATCTTAACGGCTTCAGCGACGCTTTTCACGATGTAGTTCGCATATTTCTGAACACGTTCTTCCGCATGACTCATCGCAAAACTGTATGGGGTAACTTTCATCATCGAGATATCGTTCATCGAATCACCGATGACAGCTACATTTTCCGGTTTATAATCATACGCTTTCATGAGATCCAACAGAGCATTGCCTTTACTGACATTTTTCGGCATGATTTCGATATAAAACGGACCCGAGAAAAGAATATCGAAACGACGATCGAATCGTTTTTTCAGAAAATCGATCGCAAGATCGCGATTACTGGGATCATCCACGATTCCGACGATCTTACTTGCTTCGGCATTGGCCGGATTCTCCAGCCAACTGCTTAAGGGTTCATCGATCAAGCGAGTCATATCTCCGTTTGCTTCAAAATCTTTAAACATCGAAAACGGATAACGATCCGGCATCGTAAAAATGTGGTTTCCGACCACATCCAACGACATCACATTCATGAAAAACGGCAGTTCCAATGAAGCTGCCATAAGATCAAGGACATCCTGCTTTTGAAGCGTATGGTAACTGACCAACTTCTCGTCGACCATAACGCAACAACCGTTCATTCCGATCGCATCGATCTGAAACCCAAATTGTTTTTCCAGTTTGCGGCGGTAATGGTGTTCTCTTCCGGAAGCCATCAGAAAACGCACATTATTTCTATGAAGTAATTGAACCGCATCAAAATTCTCCGGACTGACTCCCCCGGATAATTCATCCCCGTTCAATAAGAGTGTTCCATCCAAATCACAGGCGAATAATTGTATCATATGCCTCCTTTCCATCAGTTATCCATACGATAACCTTTAACTCCGTGCACAACTTGTACATACTAGTATTATACCTTGAATCAAAACCAAGGTACAGTCAGCAACCGTCATGTAAAGCGCTTACTTTGTTAAATTCTTGATAAAAATTGCTTTTTGGCGATCCCCTTGAAAATACAGATCATGATCTTTCGGCACATCGACAATTTCTTTCAATTTGCATCCGGCCAACTCACAGGTACGATAAGATGCCAGATTATCCGGATTACAGGTAATGATGATCTCTTTTATTTTGCGTTTGCGTGCTTCCCCAAACATCAATATACATGCTTTCGCCGCATAGTGATGACCGCGGTAAGGCATATAGACCGAATATCCGATATTTCCCGCATAATAAAGAGTTCTCCCTGTCCCCATGCGCAGATCGCAGCGTCCGACGATCTTGCCGCTGGAAAGCTCAACGATATCGTAAAGAAGCGAATTCCCCCAACCGTCAGGTTCGGAATCTTTGTGTTTTCCATATTGGACTAATTCGATTTCACCGTCATTTAAGCGGTTTTTCATAAATAAATTGAACATAGTTTCGCAACCTCTTCTATACTTATTATACTCAGTTTAGCTCGTCCTGTATATCCGCCAACTGCACATAAATCACCTGAAACAGGCCGATTCAGATCGATCCGAGCGGAATTTCGCGCTTTACATACGTTAGTTCGACCATTCCGTCGATCGATTTTACACCGCTCAAACGCAGTTTGACTTCCGGATAGCCACCGATAAACAATGGGATGCCGCTGCCAAGCAACGTCGGAATGATCGTAACGATGTATTTATCGATCAATCCCTCCTGCATGAACAGATCGATCAATTTCGCCCCTCCGACCAACCAAATATCTTGACCGTCTTGTTGTTTCGAATCCTTAAAGAATTCGATCAGATCATTCGTTATCACTTCGATGTTGGCATCGAATTCCATCGGTTCGGAAGCTACCACATAACACTTCTTATCGGGATATACCCATTTACCCGGTGATAACTCGGTGATCAATTGCTGATAAGTGGTACGACCCATTATGACTGTATCGATCGTCGCTAAAAAAGCATCATACCCTAAATCAGGATTTTCAATGTCTCCTTGACCCTTCAACCAAGCAACCGAACCATCGCTCTTGGCAAGATAACCATCCAAACTATATGCCGCATAAAGTATGATTTTTCTCATAACTACTCCTTTCCGTGATAAAAAAACGGGTTCCCCCGTTAAGCTGCACTCAAAATTTCTTCCAATACGTTTCGAACATCCTCTTTTTCCATTGCGCCCTCAAATAATTTCCGTTGGCCCAAATAGAAAGTAGGTACTAAATAATAATCATACGTATCAGCGAGTGCACGATTCTTCGCTTCATCGATCATGTTGATTTGAATATCTTTATATCGATCTTCTTTTTGAAGTTCTTCCAAATACGATAATGCCTGACGGCAATAAGGGCAGAACTTCAAAACAAATAAAGTGACAGGTTCCATCATTTTCGCCTCCTTATGAGTTGATTATAGCAAACATCCCGCTACCATGCATCCGCGATGCACGAATCTTTTTAGACCTACTTGTGAGAGAAGTCAGATTCAACTATAATTCGATATAGAGGTACGCTATGAAAATCATCGAACTTATTCAATCCCCCAGCACCGACCCCTACATCAATCTCGGAGTTGAAGAATATCTCATGGAAACGTGTCCGCCTGATACCCTTCGCTTTTATCTTTGGCAGAACGCTCACACCGTTGTTATCGGAAAGAACCAACATGCACCCAGCGAAGTTCATCTTCAACGTTTGATCGACGATAACGGTAAATTGGCCAGACGTTCCTCCGGCGGAGGAGCTGTTTATCATGATCTCGGAAACCTGAATTTCACTTTTATTGCTCCAATGAGCATCTATAATCTAACTACTCAAATGGAAGTGCTCTGTCAGACTCTTCGCAGTTTCAACTTGCCGGCTGTCCTCAGCGGACGAAATGACATTGAGATCGACGGAGCCAAGGTATCCGGTAACGCCTTTCTCAAACGAAACAATATCGGGCTTCATCACGGAACATTGCTCATCGCAGTGGAAAAAGAAAGCCTCGGAAAATACCTGAACGTTTCCGCCGCCAAACTCGAACGCAAAAACGTAAAGTCCGTTAAAGCCCGCATCGCAAACTTAGCTGATTTGAATCCTGAAATCACGATCGAAGCAATCAAAATAAGGCTCATTGAAACGGTCTCGAAACTCTATCAGTGCCCGCTCAGCGAAATCCCCTTTCCCAACCAAGAAGCCGCAACTTCGATCCAAAAATTCGCATCGCCTGAATGGCTTGCACTAACCGAATCGAACGGCATTATTAAAATCGATCATCGCTTCGCCTTCGGTTCGATTCGTTGGCTATTGGAAGTCAGATCGAATCGAATCATCGGAAGTCATTTATATTCAGATGCACTTGATGTCGCTTGGATCGAACTGCTTCAGGATTCGCTCATCGGTATCCCCGATACGACCGAATCGCTCACTTCGCGACTTAGGGAATTGAAATTCGAAGTAAACTTACAAGAACAGTTAAATGAGATCATCGAATGGCTGAAAGCAGCGAAAGAAGGTAATCTATGCGAAAAATAATCATTATCGGCGGCGGACCTGCCGGTTACACGGCAGCGATCGAAGCTGCCAGATTCCATGCGGAAGTGATCTTGATCGAACAAGATAAAGTCGGCGGTACCTGCCTGCAACGCGGATGTATTCCAACCAAAGCACTCTTGGAAGACGCTCATATTTTAACGAAAGCCGCTGTATTGTTGGATACCCCGCAATTAAATTATTCCGTGACTCGCCTCTTTGAAAAAAAAGATCGACTTGTCGCTCAATTAACGAAGGGCATCGAAGATCTGTTGAGTGCACATAAGATCACTCTGATTCATGATGAAGCTGTTTTAGTGAACCGATCGACGGTCCATCTGAAACAACATAAATTGGAGATCGAAGCAGATGACATTATCCTCGCAACCGGCAGTGAAACCCGAAGTATCCCGCTGGATTGCGAACAACCCGAAAAGTGTTGGTCAAGCGATGATGTTCTGAGCACACCGCTCGAACCCGGTAAAAAACTGTTGATCATCGGCGGCGGTGTGATCGGTGTCGAACTTGCCTGCATGTTGAGCCAACTCGGTCATTCCTTGACGATCAGTGAAAAAGAAGGTCGGATCTTACCGGCGGTCGAGCGTGAATTGGCCCAAAGTCTAACTATGGATCTGAAGAAGATGGGAATTCGCGTGATCACCGGCAATGAGATCGGTAAGATCCGATTCGATAACGATACTGCTGAAGTTCAACTTAGTAAAACCAACGAAGATGTCGAGACCTTCGATCGCGTGATCGTAGCCGTCGGCCGAAAAGCAGCCAGTGAGAAACTTGATTTAGATAAAGTCGGTGTGAAAACCGATCATGGTTTCATCCAAGTGGATTCGCATTTTGAGACATCGGTTCCATCAATCTATGCGATCGGTGATGTGAACGGATCGGTCCAATTGGCCCATGTAGCTGCTTCGCAAGCCAAGCAATTGATCGCTTATCTGTTTGAAGCAATCAATCCTGAATCGATTCTGATACCCTACGGTATCTATACGCCGATCCAGATCGCTTATGCGGGATTGAATGAAGAAGAAGTCAAAGCCAAACAGATTCCTTATCAAGTATCCAAATTTCTGATGTCGTCGATGGCGAAACAAAAAATCAAAGCGGATGCGCGCAGTTTCATCAAAATCATTACCGATGGATCTCATCATATCTTAGGGATCAGTCTGTACTGTTCGGAAGCGACTGAGCTGCTAAGTTTCTTTGTCTTGATGATGGTAAATCAAATTTCAGTCGATGATGCCCAACAATTGGTTTTCCCTCATCCGACACTCAGTGAAGCGATCGGCGAAGTGTTGGAGAACCTAAATGGAAAAGCAGTCCATGCTGCCCCAAAAGTTCGTTGAGTTTTTATGCTTTCTCACCTATAATGTAGAAGAAGAACTAACTATGTTCGTATGAAGAATCCGGGAGAGACCCCACAAGGAGCCGAAGGAGAATTGCGCAACAACTCTCAGGCAAAAGGACCGGATTTGGACGAACCTTCGTAGAGCGAGTAATCCACCGAAGAAGCAATCTTATCACTAAGAGAATCTTTCAGGTATCAAGACGAAGGCGCACATTTATTTGTGCGCCTTTTTTTAGTAAAAGGAGAAAAAATGGAAAAGAAAACACCGTTATATAACAAGCATCTTCTCTATCATGGAAGTATGGTTCCGTTTGCGGGATATCTCATGCCGGTTCAGTATGAGAACGGGATCCTGCACGAACACCGCTTAGTACGATCGAAAGCCGGTCTGTTCGATGTCAGTCACATGGGTGAACTGATCTTGGAAGGTCGCGATGCATTAGCCAATTTACAGTATCTTCTTACCAACGATTACCGTAACTTGGAGATTGGTAAGATCCGCTACGGAATCTTGGTAAAACCGAACGGTACGGCCGTCGATGATCTGTTGGTCTATCATTTGGACGAGGATAAATATCTGTTGGTCGTTAATGCCTCCAATACCGATAAAGACGAATCTTGGATCCGTGATCATTTAGAAGGAAGTGTGACCCTCAGCAACTTCAGCGATGTCATCGGACAATTAGCTTTGCAAGGACCCAGCAGTAAAGCCATCCTGTCAAAACTTTGCGACACATTGCCTGAAGAATACTATTCATTTGTGAATCACGTTAAAGTCGGTGGGCTCGATTGTTTAGTCAGTGCGACCGGATACACGGGTGAAGCCGGATATGAGATCTATCTTCCCGCCAAACATACCGTCAGTTTATTTGACAAGATCATGGAAGCGGGTGCTGAATACGGTCTTGAACCGTGTGGGTTAGGAGCACGTGATACCCTGCGTTTAGAAGCTTCGATGCCGTTATACGGTCATGAACTGAGCGAAGAAATTACACCGTTGGAAGCCGGACTGAAAATGTTTGTGAAGTTGGAAAAAGAGCGATTTATCGCTTACGAAGCTTTGGCAACAGCACCGAAACGCCGACGTATCGGACTGAAATTGACCGATCGCGGAATTGCCCGGGAAAATACACCTGTCTATGTCGGTGATCGATGCATCGGGACCGTCACTTCGGGTACGATGAGCCCCACGCTCAATGAAGCTGTTGCGATGGCACTGATTGATGTCGATTATTTGGCTCAGACAGAATTTGAATTGGATGTTCGCGGAAGAAAACTGCATGCGGTCAAAGTACCGATGCCTTTCTATAAAAGAAAACCATAAGGAGAAAAAATGGAACAACTTTATTTCACAGCTACCCACGAATGGGTAAAATTCTTGGACGAGAAAACAGCACAGATCGGGATCTCCGATTTTGCTCAACACGCATTAGGTGACATTGTCTATGTGAATCTTCCTGATGTCGGAGACAACGTCGGCAGTACGACCCGTTTCGGAGATGTAGAATCTGTTAAGGCTGTTTCCGATCTGATCTCTCCGGTCAGCGGAAATGTAACGGAAACCAATGATGTATTACTGGATTCACCGGAGAAATTGAATTCCGATCCAATGAATACGTGGATCATGAAAGTGACCGGAGATTTCGATAAAAAAGGTTTACTGACTCCCGAAGAGTACGCCGTGCTGATCGCACAGGCGAAATAATTATGGCTTCGTATACCGTAAACACCCTTGCTCAACAACAAGAGATGTTAGAAAAGATCGGTGCCGAATCACTTGATTCATTGTTTACGGCTGTTCCCGATTCATTGAAACTGCAACGACCGTTGAACTTACCGCTCGGTAAAAGCGAATTCGCCGTAGCGAAAAAAATGAAAGAACTGGCTTCGTTGAATGAAGTATTCAGCGTAATTTTACGCGGAGCCGGCAGTGAAAAACATTATATTCCAAGTGTCGTCCGCCAGTTGAGCGGACGGGAGGAATTCGTTACCGCATATACTCCTTATCAATCGGAACTCAGTCAAGGAATTCTACAGACAATTTTCGAATTTCAAACCGGTATCTGTGAATTGACCGGCATGGATGCTTCAAACGCATCTGTTTATGATGGTGCATCCGCCGTCGCAGAAGCCGTAAACATGACAATCGATCGTAAACGCACTGTTGTTTTGTTGCCGGATAATCTTCATCCGCATACACTTACAACTGTGAAGACATATACTCACTGGTCGAACATTGAACTGAAAACAGTAAAAACACTCAACGGAAGAATCGATGTTGCAAGTTTGAAAGAACTTTTAAGTGAAACATCCGCCTGCCTTGTTATCCAGAATCCTAATTTCTTTGGATTGATTGAGAATGTAAGTGAACTCAGTGCGGTTGTTCATGCAGCCGGAGCGAAAGTAATCGTATCTTCCAACCCGATGACATTGGGTGTATTAAAGAGCCCACGTGAAGCCGGTGCCGACATTGCGGTCGGTGAAGCACAACCGTTAGGCATGACGATGGCGTTTGGCGGTCCATATTTAGGGTATATGGCTACCGTGAGTGAACTGGTTCGTCGCTTGCCCGGCAGGATCGTCGGACAATCCTTGGATCTGGATGGAAAACGCGCCTTTACACTAACGTTACAAGCGCGTGAACAACATATTCGCAGAGAGAAAGCATCGTCCAGTATCTGTTCGAATCAGGCCCATTGTGCTTTGATTGCCGGAATGTATCTGGCTGCCATGGGACCCGGCGGATTACGGGAAGTAGCCGTCCAAAGCAGCAGTAAAGCTCATTATTTAGCTGAACAACTGATATCGATCGGTTTTAAATTGCGTTATGAGGGGCCGTTCTTTCATGAATTTGTGACCGACGGACCGCTCACTTCCGTCACAGTCGAAAATGCGCTGCATAAACGCGGTATCCTATCCGGACTTCCGTTGGGAGAAAACGGAATGCTGTGGTGTTGCACGGAAACAGTCAGTAAACACGATATCGATCGAACCATTTTGATTCTGAAGGAGGTCCTCGCATGAGTGAATTGATCTACGAGAAAAGCCGGCCGGGACGCATCACAGTCACGTTCGACGAATTGGATGTCAAACAAGTTGATTTCAGCGAAGATCTTTTACGTCAAGCGCCGCTCCGTTTACCTCAAATAGCTGAGATCGACTTGGTGCGTCATTATATCGAATTATCGCGTAATGCCTTTGGAGTCGATAACGGATTCTATCCGCTCGGCTCTTGCACAATGAAATATAACCCTCGTTTAAACGAAGAATGCGCTGCGCTGGAGGGTTTTACTCAAATTCACCCACTCCAACCTATCTCAACCGTTCAGGGCGCTCTGCGTGCCATGGAACTTCTGTCAGAGAGCCTGTGTGAGATTACAGGCATGAGTGCCTTCACTCTGCAGCCATCAGCCGGTGCTCACGGTGAATTTACAGGCATGCTGATGATCCACGCTTACCACGCCCATCGCAACGATCTGAAAAGAACGAAAGTCATCGTCCCCGACTCAGCCCACGGTACTAACCCTGCTTCAGCAGCTATGGCCGGATATCAAGTCATCAGTGTTGCTTCCAATCCCGAAGGCGGCGTCGATCTTAACGCACTTAAAGAACTGTTAAATGACGAAGTGGCAGCTTTGATGCTGACAAACCCGAATACGCTCGGACTGTTCGATCCGAATATCGAAGAAATCAGCCGATTGGTACATGCTGCCGGCGGACTTGTTTATTATGACGGAGCTAATCTAAATGCGATCATGGGCATCGCCCGTCCCGGTGATATGGGATTTGATGTTGTTCATCTCAACCTCCATAAAACATTCTCTACGCCACACGGCGGCGGCGGTCCGGGCAGCGGTCCGGTCGGATGCAAGAGTTCGTTGATTCCTTATCTGCCGCAAGGGAGTTTGATCAAACATAACGGAGAACTTTCGTTTGTGACCAACACTCCGGAAAGTATCGGACGCATGCGCAGTTTCTACGGTAATTTTCTCACAAACATCCGTGCACTCACCTATATTCTCAGTTTAGGAAGTGACGGTTTAAAGGACACTTCATTACAGGCTGTGTTGAATGCTAATTACATGATGGCCGGTCTTGCGGATCTCTATCCTGTTTCCTACCCGGGTCCATGTATGCATGAATTTGTGATCTCTCTGCAGAAATTAAAAGACGAGACCGGTGTCAGTGCCAAAGACATCAGTAAGGCACTGCTGGATTTTGGGATTCATCCGCCGACCATGTATTTCCCTTCCATCGTCCATGAAGCATTGATGATCGAACCGACTGAAACGGAAAGTAAAGAAACCTTGGATCACGCGATCAATGTACTCAGAGAATTACATGCATTAGCCTATCGCAATCCGGAAGAAATCCTCAACGCACCGACGACAACGCCGATTCGGCGCGTCGATGATGTCCTGGCTGCCCGTCATCCAATCTTAAAATATAACTTCGAGTGAATGGGGCAACCTATTCACTTTTCTTGTTTTCGAATCCCTTTACTTAACGCCTTAATAGCGTTACACTTAACCTATAGAGAAAGGGGTAATTCCTATGTCACTACGCAAATTCCCACCGCATCGTTCTTCTTTGGGAATGAATGCCAATGTTGTCATTTTATTTGTTTGGTTTGGTTCAGCCATTGTATCCGTGATCGATCCTATTCGTGGTTTGGCTTTCTTGGTACCTTTCATTATCTTCTTTATCGAAAAGGACAGTGAATTAGTCAAAGAACACGCGATTCAGTCGATTACAGTCGAAATTATCGGTTTATTGATCCCTCTCGCTATCTGGCTGGTTCCGTTACTTGGATTCTTTACTTGGATCTTGAGTATCGCTTTGTTTATCATCGCTATCATCGCTTGTATCGACGGTTGGGATTATGAAGAGTACGAAGTACCTTTTGTTCAACCGCTGGCTAAAAAGATTCGAGAATTCTTAGGCGGAAACAAATAATACCAACGCCTGAAGTTAATGATCAACATTAACTTTACCCAACCTAATTAATACAAGAATAGCAGATTACAATCCGCTGTTCTTTTTTTTACAGTTTACTTGCTGATTTTTCCCTGTTTTATTTCTATTCTTCTTCATTTAAGATAAAATGAATTTATAACGTAATCGAGGTGTCAACATGGATCAAATCACAAACAAAATCGAACGAATCGTGTTGGCTGCATTACTCTTCACACCGTTGATTATTTTTCCTTTTTCAATTGATTTTGATTATTTTTATGAACCCAAACTTTATATGCTTCTGTTCCTCGCTGTTTGTTACCTTCTCTTGCTATTAAAGTTCCGTAAACAGATATCCCTATTGTTTGCTTCGGATCGTATAAACGTAACTCTACTTGTCTATTTTGTCTTACTTTGTGTTTCAATCCTTTTCGCTTTAGATAAATCGATTGCGATCCAAGGTCGCGTCTTCCGCAATGAAGGATTGATTACGATCATCATGTATATGTTGCTCTTTTTAGCCGCTCGAACAGTTAAAAAAATAGATGTTCGTTTCATAAACCTAGCTCTTCTATCTGCACTTATCGTCTCAGTCTATGGAATTCTGCAGTACTTTGGGATCGACCCAGTTCCTAGGGATGCAGTACGTTCTTTGTGGGCAACAAATGTTGCTTTTTCGACCATCGGTAATCCCAACTTTCTTGGTACATATTTAGTGTTGATGATCCCGTTAGCCATACATGGTTATCTGATTGAGAAACGTTATTTCTCACTGCTGGTGTTTATATCACTCTTCACTTGCCTTCTGGTCACGATGACGCGCGGCGTCTGGCTTGGAAGTTTGTTTTCAATATTTCTGTATTTTAGTTTACTCTGGCTCAATCGTAATAAGTATCAATTTTCTTCTTCAAGAATACTTATCCTTTGCGTAAGTATGTTGTTACCAATTATATTTATTAATTTTGTTTCTTCAAATGAATTGTTCAATCGATTCTTCTCTATCCGAAGTGAAATCGTATCGCTGGTAAACAATGGCGATGCCGCAAATAATATCGGCTCTTATCGTTGGTTTTTATGGGCAAGAGTGATTGAATTAATAAAACAAAAACCACTATTTGGTTATGGACTCGAGAATATGTTAATACCGTTCATGAATGCCTATCGATCAGATATCGCGAACATTCTGAAAATGAAAATCGCGTTTGATAAAGCTCATAATGAATATCTGAATATTGCAGTATCTTCAGGTATCCCCTCATTGATTGCTTATTTGACTTTTGTGGGTCTGTGTTTGAAAACCGGGATTATTCGTTTAAAGGAAAACCCCGTATACTTAGCTTTATTCGCTTCAGTTACAGGATATTTAATTCAAGCGATCTTTAATATCAGTGTCGTATCCGTTGCTTATGTTTTTTGGATCTTTCTGGGTCTGTTAGTCGGTGGTTCAATAAATACTAACAAAAATAAGTAACAAGTTATGTTGTCAGAAGCATCCTTGCTTCGTCATCCCTCACGACTCATTCGTATTTAATAGAAATTCATGACAAGTCCTTATTTTCTTTCTTTTTGAAATTCATTTCTTTATAATGTAGAAGTAAGTGAAAGGTGATTTCTAATGCACACATATTTTGCAACGGTTACTTTTTTATTCGGATGTATCATCGGTTCTTTTTTGAATGTATGTATCTACAGAATTCCACATCATGAATCCATTATTGTCGGTTCATCCCATTGCCCGAAGTGCTCTACACCCATTCGATCCTATGATCTGATACCGATTTTTAGTTTTATCTTTCTTAAAGGAAAATGTCGAACATGCAAGGCTAAAATATCATTCCGTTATCCGGTGATCGAATTTCTGACCGGTTGTTTATTTTTGGGAGTATTTTTGGTTTACGGATATAGTTTATTGACCCTGCTGGGACTTATCTTCAGCGCTGTACTGGTTGTGATCGCCATGATCGATTTTGATACCATGGATATTTATGACACTTTCCATTTCATCATCATTGGCCTTGCGTTGATCAACATCCTGTTTCTAAAAGCTAATTTAGTTGATCACCTGCTCGGTGCCCTAATCATCAGTATTCCCTTTTTCATCGTTGCTTATCTGACACAAGGATTAGGCGGCGGAGATATAAAGTTGATGGCTGCCGGTGGATTTCTCCTCGGTGTACAATCGATCGTTGTTGCTTCATTGATCGGAATCATCTTAGGCGGAATCACCGCATCCTTCCTGCTGCTTTTTAAAAAGAAACAAGCTAAATCGATGATGTCTTTCGGTCCATTTCTGTGTATCGGACTCTATGCAGCTTTTCTCTTCGGTACTTCAATATTTCAATGGTATTTTTCACTCTTCAGTTGATCAACTAATGAGTACTTCAACCCCAAGTTTGATAATCGAAAATTGCCATAGCCATCGCAGTTAAAATTGAATTGAATTTATTAAAAAGACGGACATTATATATGTTCGTCTTTTTTCAAATATGAGTGGACTTATTTTATAGATAATTGCTTAATCAGTATTCAGCTATTGAAAAACTAATATTGTTTCAATATGACTGGGGGGAAGTTGTTTCTCATTGTTGATCAATGAAACTGTAATTTTGGTAGAAGTCATTCCCCCGGCCGGTTTATCTCTTTCAAGTATGATTATTGTGTTGGTCATAGAATCTGACTTTGTTAAGGTAATGGAATTTCCATCAGTTACGATTTCGTATGACTTATTAAGCATAACCAATGCATCAGTAAGCTTACCTGTGGCGCTGTAGCTATATAGTGATTCTATCTGTTGTTGTGCACTGACATCGGTAATATTCGCTTCCAGGGATACCATATTGAGTTTAATAGCCATTAGAAATGCCGGGAATATCGAAATCGATAAGAACAAAAAAACAACCAAAAGGATAATTGCTTCAACTAATGTCATCCCGATTTTTCTTTGTTGATATTTCATATTTCACCTTTGTCTCTTATTCTTGTTCTCTATCATTTTATGCTATTTACCTTATAGATACAATCAAAGTTGCAAACAGTTAATACTGGTGTGGACTTAACTATTCTATAATAAAATTTTATCAATTGACTATTTAGAAATTTAATCATTAAAATATTATCTAAGTAGCAATTCGCTTTTTCACATAAAAGGATGGAAGTTATTCCATCCTTTTATAGTTTGCGATGTAATATAGGTTATACACTTATTGTCTAATCGAAACTTACAATTATTTAACTTCTTTCAAAAAGAGATTAAGGAATATATTTAGTATTTAGATAATTATATATAGCAAGCGATTGTTCAGATCCTGTTGTCTGCATATTATCAAAAACAATAACTTCAGCAATCGATAAACTATTGTTGAAATTCGCCTTGAAGTCCGTAAATTGCATTGTTGCGGTTGATGAAAAACCATCTAGAGTTACAGGATCAGCATTGCCGATTTTAATTGATACTTGGTTTTGCCATATGTCTAGCTTAAATATTTTCCATGTTCCATCACAAAATGTATCATCCAATGAAGTAACTGTTTTAGTGTTAGCAGTAGTTGTAGAGCCCAGATATCTTGTTAGTTTCAATTTCCCATCAATATCTGTGCCTAAAATCCATCTATTACTACCTCCTGAAGTTGCTTTAGTTTGAAAGATAGTTTGACTGTCAGGAAAAGTTGAATCAAATTTTGCTACAAAATAAACTGTCATATTAGCGATAGAACCAATATTAGGAGAAGCAGGAGAAAGTAAACTATTATTCGTACCACCCGTCATACCAAGAACACCTTGAATGACTCGAGCTGTGGAATCACTTCCTAATGTATATTGATATAGAATTGGTTGTAAACTTGTTGTCCCTTGGTTTAAATCTAGTATTGATGGACCGATATCGATCCATTTTTTTACGAAATTGTAAACTTCACTTGAAACAGTCGCAGTTCTAACTATTGTTGTATCATTCTTATTCACATAATTAGCGTCCATATGAAATATCACGTTGTCATTGATCGGCATTGACGAAATATATATAGCATTACTTTCGACAGAAGTTCCCATTTGTCCTTTTTCACCGACCGGTGTAACAACCAGTTTTATAAATCTTCCGGCATAACTTGAAGGAACTGAAGATATAAGTCTTGAAGTATAATCCGGTATGATTTGGTAGTCATCAGGAAACGTCGGAGGACTACTCGGAATATAATAACCTGGGTTAGAGATATACCAATAATACAAATAACGAATCAAAAGACCGGGATTGTCGACTGATAATTCATTTCCCAGATCCAACGAAAGATTTGCCATTCCAATATTGGGATATTTCTCTAAAGTAGCATCTGAATATGCTGCTATGGTAACAAGACTATCAATTGTAGGCGTTTGAAGTAAAGGAGCACGAGATTGTGCAATGAAAGTTTCAAGAACCTGATCACTTGTCACTTCTTGTTCTAAATGGTAAACAACAACATTCCGTAGATTTGTGCCTGAAAAAAGTTCAATTGTAGTACTTGTTAGACCTTCAGGGACAATATTATTTTCCAGATCGCTCTTAACAACAGCAATTTGATCTTCGATTTCCTGTTGAGCAAGGAATGCATCTTCCGTTATAATTGTTGATCTGTATGTTTCAATAAAAACTGTAGCAAACATACCTAAAAATCCGACGCTGATGATCGAAAAAATTGCTATCGATAATATAACTTCAATAAGCGTAAATCCACGACTACTTTTTTTCTTCATATCATTCCCCACTAGTTAACTACTTCTGCTAATTTAGGTCCTAAAAATTGCCATAGATCGTTCGTTATCGACATCTGAATTTCAGTAAATGATAGGCCTAACTCGTCTGCATCTGTGGCATAAAAAACACGCTGGCTCGGAATGTTAGAGGAATCCGCAATAAATGTAATTTGTGATGCTGAAACATCAGTTGCGAATGAAACAAGGTAATTTGTAACGAAATCCGGATCACTCAATTTTCCACCCATTAAAGATACATAATCATTTGCTTGAGATTCCCCATAATCATAACCCGGTGTGCAGTTTACACTCGAAGATGTAAATGAACAATTGTCAATGGTTCCATCTTCTTCAAAATAATGTTGATACCACGTTGTTTGATCTTTCCAAGTTCTGCACGAACCATTCGAATAATACCTTGTACATACAGTAGTAGTTGTATGGGTATTATACAGAGAGGAATGGTTAGAATCTCCATCTACAAGAATAATCGTATAATTTTTAACCAGTGTATCTGTTGTTGCTGTTGCTAAATCATTTGTTTGTTTCTTAAGTAATTCGAAATAAGCTCGACGCAATCCATCACCGGTGTTTGTATTACCATTAGCGCTCAGATTAGTGATCTTACTCATCAACGTTGACTTCTGAGTTGAATTCTTAATATTATAGAATATGGTCGGTGTTTTCGCATAACTGGAGAAAGTCACGAGTGACATATTGATTGAAATGTCAGTATTCGTATTTTGAGAAAACTGTGTTACAAGTGCTTTACTTTGCGTTTTTAAAACACTGATTCTGGATGGATTACTTGTAGACGTATAATCATTGGGATCAACAAGCCCCCAACCCATACTACCTGAAATATCCAGTACAAGAGCGACATTTACCACTAAGCTATAATTCTCGTAGGAATATGCCTCTTCGCGATAGGCAAGAGCCGTAGCTGGATTTGTCAGTGTTCCGTAATTGATAACTTGAAGTGAGTTTAATGCTTCATAACCACTCTTTATATCATATCGTTTCACAGTACCTTCTGCAGTGAATGATTCTAAATACATGCGCAGTGTATTATCTTTTGATAGATTATCAGTCTTATCAAACCCAATATTGAAAGTAATTCCTTCAAATGGACCCGCCATAATCTCTTGAATATGTGTTTCGCTTATTGGGTCCCATTTGTAATTGATCAGCATCGTATGGTCACTGTTTAATCCTATGTAACTCCATTCTGCATCTAAATAATCCACATCCGGAACAGCAAATAAAGCGCGTGAATATCGTACCATATTGTTGGTTTTTTCCATCGCTAAACGAACATCCGATTGAACTTGATAATCTTTGGATGTTAATTGAAATACATCAAACCCATAAAAGAGCAGTCCGGAAATCATTGACATAACTGTCCCCAATATTGCGAGGACAACAACTACTTCTAAGAGTGTAAAACCTTTTTTGTTGATTGCTCTCATTACTTTCACCTCTTTTTTATTCCCAATTTTGAATTTGTGGATATTCAACACGGAAATTCATCTTGACAACTCTTAACGTCGTTGGTTTTTCAGAAAGATGTCCAGTCGAAGTTATCAAAACCCATCTTTCGTTTTCTAACACGTAACTACTGACAACAATTTCTGCATATCCGTTATCAAGATCTATTCGATCGGAAAGCGGGTTGACCGGAATGTCGATTGCTTTATCAAAGTAATTTGATAGCAATGACCTATTATCTTGCATTAATGCCCCCACTGTAACATCTACACCGGCTATAGCAATATAGTGTACACGAATTGATTCCTGCTGAGTTCTGGCTTGAGCCATGTTGCTTGTAAATAGCGTAAATATAGCTACAGACAGAATACTTAAGACAATTAATACCAAAACTACGAAGATCAAACTGACACCTCGTTGATTCATTAGCTTTTTAGACCGCCCCATTAGAATCACCCCTTTATCAACTATTTATAGGTATACTTACTCAAATTAATTATACACCTGAAACGGAAAAGTGCAATTATCTTGATTATCAAACATTTTCGAAATTAGGTGTAGGTTTTTACCTAAAATTCAGTCATTATTAATGTAAAACTCTTGATAAATAGTTACCGAATTAGTTGACTATTGAGCTTATTTTATTTATCAATATCAATTATTCTTTGTAATATAATCTAGTATCTTACAGATTACATAAAAAATCAAATATAAAGCAACTGATTCACAAATTTTAAAAATATGATTATATATTAGATGGTCAAATTCGTCTAAAATAGTACCAATATATTATGGAAATAACTATATAAACTGTCCTAATACTGTTGTGAAACCCTTGTAAATAACTATCAATTATTGATTCTGAATTTTCGTACATTGATTCAGGTGAATCACTTCTATAAAAATCTCCCTAATTTTACATAGAGCAAAAAAAAGATGACAATTACTTGTCATCCAGTTAACTTTACAAAATTTGAGCTTTTTCTCAGATAATATAATTAACTCAAATCATTCCCCTTTGTATAATAAACTCAGATCAAGGAGTAGCTGCGCCAGCAAAGTCGTTTGCAACGCTCCAAATAGTTCCACCTGCAGTACATGAGAATGCAGATACGCTTGTAGAAGCATACACAGCTGTACAACTCATTCCTGTCGTTAATACATACGATGTTCCAGACACAATTGCGGTACCCGCACGAGTTTTTGGAGCTCCGTTTGTGGTCCAAGCTTCTAGAACAACACGTGAATACTCTGATCTAGCGTTTGCTTGATTTTTGGCAGCATCTGCTTTAGCAATGTATCCGGTAATCGAAGGAACTAAGATCAACGCCAAAATGGCTAAGATGGCGATAACGACGATTAATTCAATAAGAGTAAAGCCTTTTTTGTTGAGATTTTTTTTCATTTTGTTTCCTCTCCCTTGTAACTTAATTTAACTACACTTGAAAGCGTTTGTCAATTATATTGTAAACACTTTTTTCTTCTGATAACACCAATAAAAACGAACATATAAGGGGCTATCTTCCCAAGAGCCGTTTCAGAAGTTCGGGGTTACTAGCGACTTCCAAAGCTGTTTCATAAGTGATCTGTCGAGCATTGATGCGACGTACCAAATCCCCTTCTAACGTCTGCATTCCAAGCCGTTGACCCGTCTGTATCGTGGTACCGATTTGGAATATTTTATTTTCGCGAACTAAGTTAGCCACTGCATCATTCATCAACATGATCTCATGTACGGCAACGCGGCCGGAGAGATCGGATTTCGGTATCAATACTTGCGAAATGACAGCTTTGAGAACAGTGGCTAATTGCGTTCTGATCTGTGATTGTTGATTGGTCGGAAATGTATCGATGATACGATCAATCGTATTCGGAGCACCGATCGTATGCAATGTGGAAAAAACTAAATGTCCGGTTTCGGCAGCTGTGATCGCCAAACTGATCGTTTCGAAATCACGCATTTCACCAACCAAGATAACATCAGGATCTTCACGCAGTGCGGAACGCAGTCCGGCTGCGAAATCAGTGACATCCTTATGAATCTCCCGTTGATTGATCAATGCCATCTTCGGAGTATAGATATACTCGATCGGATCTTCTAATGTGAGAATGTGTCGCTGTTTACGTCGATTGATGTGTTCGATCATGGCAGCTAACGTGGTGGATTTACCACTTCCGGTCGGACCGGTAACAAGCACAAGTCCGCGCGGCAAATCAGCCAGGTCTTTCAATATCGCAGGTAATGCGAGTTGATCAATCGTCGGTATATCATTCTTTAATAAGCGCATAGCGATGCAAGGTCTTCCTTGCGATCTATAGGCATTTAAGCGATAACGGTTTCCGACCCAATCCGTATAAGCTGAATCGATATCTTTGCCTGTATAATAGATGGTTAATTGATCTTCCGAAAGAAACTCCATCAACCAACTTAAAATCTCTTTGTCTTCTATAATGGGTAACTGGATTTTTTCCAAGTTACCGATTCTGCGAACAATCGGCTGAGAACCCGCAACTAAATGAATATCAGAGCAGTCATTTGCGCTTGCAAATTGCAAGATTTCAGTGATCATATCAATCTCCTATTCTGCTGTGTATAAGATACGTACAGCTTCGTCAATCGATGTAGTGCCCTTATTAACCAGATCCATTAATTCTTCACGAAGAGTGCGAAGTTTCTTCTCTATAGCATATTTCTTCAATTCATCGACAGTTGCACCTTCTGAGATCATCCGTTCCAGTCTAGCATCAATAAGTACGATTTCGAATACCGCCATACGTCCGGAATATCCGGTGTTATTGCAATGTGAGCAACCGACAGGCATGTGTGCAACTTTAAGGTCCATATGCAACAGAATATTATCTGTATTGGAAACTTCACTTTCTTTCCTGCAATGGACACAGAGTTTTTTAACTAAACGCTGAGCGATGATACATCTAACCGAGGAGGCAACCATGAATGGTTCTACACCCATATCGACCAAACGTACGATCGTCGACATAGCATCATTGGTATGGATCGTGGATAAGACTAAATGGCCGGTAATAGCAGCACGAATGGCGATTTCTGCCGTTTCAGTGTCACGAATTTCACCTACCATGATTGTATCCGGATCTTGACGTAAGATGGATCGTAATCCGCTGGCAAATGTCATACCGGCACGAGGATTGACCTGAACTTGTGTAATTCCGATAAACTTACGTTCTATCGGATCTTCGATCGTGACGATTGCTTTACGCGGATCTGAAATTCTAGCTAACATTGAATATAAGGTAGTTGTTTTTCCGCTTCCGGTAGGTCCGGTAACAAGAATGATACCATGAGGTAAACGAACCGCTTTTTCGATTGTTTCGATCGTCTGTTCAGAGAGTCCCAGTCCGTATAGATCGTAATCGATATTTCGATCGGCTCCCAATAAACGTAAAACTAATTTTTCCCCATAAGCGGTAGGTAAACTCGATACACGCATATCGACTTTGAAATAATCACTCTTGAATTGAAAACTTCCATCTTGCGGGATACGTTTCTCGGCAATATTCATTCCGCTGATAATTTTGATACGAGTCGTGATCAACTGATGAAGATCTTTACTCAATTCATTATGCGGTTGTAAATCTCCGTCGATACGGAAACGAATGCGCGTGAATAACTCTTCCGGTTCGATATGGATATCGGAAGCGTTTTGTTGATAAGCTTCCATGATCAAAGAATTCACGAGTTTAACAATCGGAGCTGAATCGATCCGATCATTCATGATACTGTCGGCTTCAACTTCCTTCTCATTGGTCGGAACATAGGAAGCACTGAATTCATCTTTGATATTTCCCAGAATATCTTCTGACGATTTCTTGGAGTAGATTCGATTGATCGCGCGATCGATTTCGGACATCGGTGATAAGACTGTGCGAATTTCCATGCCGGTGATCATTTCAATATCTTCCAAACATGCAAAATCCAACGGATCATTGGTCGCAATCGTCAAACTTCCGGCCCGAACATAAGCCGGCAAGATATTATAACGTCGTGCTAATGACTCGGAGACAAGTTTGACCGCATCGGATTCGACAATAAATACCGGTGTATCGACATATTCCACATTTAAGCGTGTTGCCAACGTACGTAAAACGTCTCGCTCACTCGCAAATCCAAGTTCAGAAATCACTTCACCTAAACGTTTGTGTGATTTCTTTTGCTCGATCAGTGCGAGTTCGAGTTGTTCCTTCGAAATAATTTTTTCCTCAACTAATAGTTGTCCGATTGGTATTGCTTTCATAACAACCCCCCTTAATATTAATGAAATTTCTTTCAGTAGATTTAAATTGATAAACTTTTGGCTTTACCGATCATTTAGAGTTCGACCGTTATTTCTGAACTACTCTTACTTACTTATAATGGTTGATCCGTCATCAATAACGCCAACTGATCCTCCCGAGCCAACTGATCCTCCCGAGCCAACTGAGCCTCCCGAGCCAACTGAGCCTAATGTGCCACCTGAAGAATTATCTCCCGTCGCTGAATAGTCACCTTGATATAGTTTGTCTCCATCGTATGAAATCTTATCGACAGTATAGGCATCTATCCCTAATTTAACGACACCCGTCGCGAAATTAAATGAAGCATCGGTGACGAAGAAGGAAGTGTTCCAAGCTGCAATGTCATCAAGCATACCTCTGAAGCGTTTATAATTCGTAAGTAATGTGTATTTATAATTTGACTTCATTAGTACTGATTTGCTGGTGATCGTCGAGTCAGGTAAAGTCACATCTTTTGTATAAGCTTCGATCATCGTTTTCAAGCCATAGACAGGTTCTTCGACCAATGCAACATTGCCGGTCGGAGTGCTTAGTGCAGGCTCAGAGAATTTAGCATCCACAACCCTCATATCATATTTAGTGGTCAATGGCAGTAACCAACGTTCAAATTCAGAAGCTAATAGCGGACTTTCAATTTTGGCAAGTTCCGCATTCACATCCGCTACTTTAGTTAACTGTTGTGTTTTTAAAACAGCTGCTTGAGGCAAAGTAGCATCGATGATATCTTTTTGACTTTGCAGCGTATTCTTTTGGCTTTTTAAACTTGTGATACTGGTATTCATCGGAAGAATGAAAATGGTAATGAAGAAGATTAAAACAGCAACCATTCCCATAAAAAACAATAAGAATTGTTCTCTTTTACTAAGTGACATATCAATTCCCCCCCTTCATAACGCATTCGATCGTAGCATTATAGAGATTAGCTCCCGAATCGAATGTATATCCGGAATAGGTAACTGTCTTAAAATAAGCATCATTGATCAAACGTAGTGAATAATTCGAGAAATCCGAAGGACGTGTACCGCTCACATCTACTTTCACTACTCCTTCGGAATAAGTGATTGCAGTAAACTTAACATTGGATGGCAGTGTAGAATACAAAACATCCAGTGTATACGAATTAAAGCGTACGGCTGAATCAAATACTGCATTTATACTTTTTACTTCTGCCAACATGGTGTCCAGTGATTTGACATTTTCTTTCAAAACGGCGATCTCAGCCATTTTTGTCTGAACTTGCGCACTTTCGTTGTATTGACGCAATGTTGTTATGTCGCTTTTTAAACCATTCTCAGTCATCCAGAACTGTAGTGTCAAAGCTCCCAATATGAGTAAAGTGCCGATTATGATAACAATATAGATACGCGAGGCCGAGAATCGATTCGTTCTTTCTTTATGTATTTCTTGATAACGTTCGAGTAAATTCATATCATTTTTTTTCATATTACCCCAACCTCACTAATGTGCCGATAGCATTTACATATTTAGATTCAAACGGTTGATTCCAATAAACAAATGACGGGCATTGCATAATCTCGCAAGGAACAGCTAGGTCATTTGAGATACGTAGTTGAAGATCGGGTAATACTTCATCTCGCCCAATTAATATAATATTTTTGCTTCCGACTTTTGCACCACGCGTATAAGAAAATTGGATCATCTTGTTGACATTGTCTTCGATGGTTGCGATTACTTCTTCACGTGTCGACTCATTCAAACTGACCAAGCGATTATTACGGGATAACACATAGAGTCCCATTTCAAACAAATACAAACGTAAATGACCACTACCGACATCAACGATAATTGCCTGCTCTCTTTGATTGATTGCCGGAAGTAAACTGACTGTTTTTATAATCGAATTCGTGGCTGAATCGATCGAAACAAGTTTTAATTTAAGTCGTTTCATCAATAACATGTACGATTCGATGGCTGATGAAGGACACGCGACCGCCAGCAGTCGATACGTTTCTGTCGATTCTTCCGTAAGTTCCTCAAGGATCGTAAAATCCATAATATAGTCAGGAGTGAGATTTAAAACGTCCATCATCTCACTGCGAACTAATAAAGGCATTTTCTTGTCTTCGATTTTCGGTACGTTCAATTCACA
>Ga0209100_1000376_pt1 | contig 40392 bp, 70 predicted proteins | sample lystaG_FD_185480 | JGI IMG/M metagenome (GOLD analysis project Ga0209100, IMG submission 185480) | Glacier valley bacterial and archeal communities from Borup Fiord, Nunavut, Canada, to study Microbial Dark Matter (Phase II) -... | ecosystem: Environmental > Aquatic > Freshwater > Ice > Glacier ... | reverse complement strand
TAATAAGACTTATAAAAAGGGTGACGATATGGATTTTGAACAAATAAGCGGATCAAGTGACATTGCAAATAAAGCTGATAATATAATCAGTGTTATAAGAGAGTATGAGCAGGAAGAAATAGACCAAGGTATAAACGGAAAGATATGCGTATTAAAAAATAGATATTATTCTGATTTACCTAAATGCAATATCCACTTTCAAAAGGAAACTGGCTTGTTATTAGAAATAAATGAACAAACAAATAAAGCTGAATCTTATAATTTCACATGGAAAAAGTATTTAGATGCTAAAAAGAAAATGGTTTTAAATCCTAATTACTCTACAGAAATTGAGGAGGTCGAGGGAGAATGTCCATTTTAGATTTTAAGCAAAAATACAATAGTTTATTAGCAAGAGAAAAGAAAGCAGAATTATTCCTAGAAGATTTTAAAGTTTCACAAGCTGATAAAGATAAATGGATCCCAAAATTTGTGGAAATAACAGAGCAATTAAGTTTACTTATGAGGGAATATAAAAAGACTACTGGCACAGAAATGACAGATATTGAAGTATTACAAGGCTTTAAGGTTGCTTGATGCAGCTTTAACCTTGTACTTTGAAGAATTTGCTGACAAGGGCAACCAACCACTTGAAAGACTAATACAAATATTATTAATTGTGAGGGGGATATAAAATGAATAGAGAAATAAAGTTTAGAGCATGGGATAAAAGAAATGACGAAATGTGCGAGGTTATCAGTTTTCAAAAACCTCATGTAGTGGTTAATTGTATTGATAGAAGCACAATATATATGAGCTCAAAACATCCAATGACACATAAATTATTAAATTTAGAAAAAGTTGAAATCATGCAATATACTGGCTTGAATGACAAAAACGGAATTGAGATATATGAAGGTGACGTTGTTAAATATGGTAGTCAAATAGGTGAAGTAACATGGGATAAGTTTTGTTGGAATATAAAAGATTTTTATGAATCTTGTTATGATTGTCCATCATTAGCATTTAGTGAATGTTTAAGTTGTGAAGTAATCGGCAATATACACGCAAATAAAGACCTTTTAACCTAAAGCATACAAATACACCAACAAACACTAATCATTCAACTACAGAGAGATTAGAAGGGTAGAAAGGGTATAGAAAAGGGATAGTATGGAATATGATAACAATATGAAACAAACAGTTTGAACCTGTACGTTTTGAAAGGAGAAAAAATGAATAATGGTATAAGAATAGTAATGGATGAAGCTGAACGATTATTATTAAAGATAGAAATAGATGTAAATAATCTTAAATGCAAAATTGATGAATTAAATGCTTTGTTCGAGGGAGCAAAAATAAATATTGATAATAATATTTTAGTAGAGGAGCTTGAAAAGAATGAAATATTTATTAGAGTTGAAGCAATACTAGAAGATTTTATTAAAACATAGTTAGTCGCATTTCAAGAATATAACGCAAAAGGCTTAGGAAACTAAGTCTTATTTTTATGTTTAAAATGGTACATGCACTAATTTACCACACTATAATACTATGGTATTAAGAAGTATTAGGAGGGTAGGCATGAGTATTAAAACATCTATTTCAATGCCCGATATAGTTTTCTTTGTAGCAACTAAAAAGGCAGAATTACTATTTGGTGGAAACTTCTCTAGTTACATTTCATGGCTAATAAGTATGGATAATATAGAACAAATGAAAGAAGCTACTAAAACAACCCCAAATAACCGCAATATATAGCACCTATCCAACAAGCATATTCAGCTATAGTTAATATTATTATCATAATTATCACCTACCTTTACAATAACATTCCCGAAAATCATAACAATTATACAAGGAGATTTTGAATGTTACTCGAATTTGCAATGATGCAGAAACTACTTATAACGGCTTTTATGATACCTTTAATTGATTTGGCACTAATACTAAGGAAAACTAAATACCAACTGGCTACGTCACGATTAGGCACTAATAAAGATATGGGAAGATTAAGAGGAACTAACGGATTAATTTTAAGTAAGAATTTACAGTTAAATTTTAAAAAGACTTTAGAGGGAGTATGTGTAATTGCTCCAACTGGTGAAGGTAAAACAAGTTGTTTGGCACTACCTAACCTTTTAAGTAATCATTTACCTAAATGTAGTTTAGTTATCAGTGATCCAAAAGGGGAACAATTTAACCTAACAAGTGAATATCAAAGAAGTATAGGCAGAGAACCTATTCTATTTGAGCCATTAGGAAACCATGGTAAATATAATCCTCTTGAATACTGTACCGACTTCACAGAAGTTAGAAATCTTGCTAATAATCTTATAATTAATGGTGGTAGTGGTAAAAGTGGTGAATATTTTGAAAGTAGCGGAGTACCTTTATTTACAAGTGCATTGCTACAGAGTAAAAATATATCCCAGGCGGTAAAGTTTTTAATAAATACTACACCTATAGAACTTATTGATACCTTAGGAAGTTCTAAAAATGAAGATGTAAAGGAACAGTTTAGAATATTTATGAAAAGTGCTGAATCACCTAAAACCATGGGAAGTATTTTAAGTACCCTTTTAACGTCATTACAACTCTTTACAGACCATAACCTTATAGTTAGTACCTCTAGTAGTTCATTTGCTCCTACAGACCTAAGAGAACGACCTATAGCGTTATATATAAAATATGATGTTAGTAAAAGTAATTACTTATCACCATTCCTAAGTGTATTTTTTAGTCAATTAATAGAAAAGATTATGTATAGTAAAGGAATGCCAGTATTCTTTATTCTTGATGAGTTTCAAAATTTAGGTCGTGTGCCAAACTTTGAAAACGTAGTAGCTACTGGAAGAAGTGAAGAAGTTGGCTTCATGGTATGTATACAGAATATTTCTAAGTTATATGACATCTACGGAAAGAATAATACAACTACTATATTGAATAACCTTAAAGTAAAGTGTGTATTGCCAAGTTTGTCAGATTTAGAAGCCTTAAATTATTTATCTAATTTGTGTGGAGATAAAGACGTAAAAACAGAAAGTACCACAGGAGAAAAGAAAACTCATTCCACAACTACTAAAAGGCTTTTTACTGCGGATGAAATAAGAAGGATAGAGGATAATACCATTTTAATAATTCCACATAATAAGTTTCCAGTTCATCATGAACAAAACTATTATATGCAACCTAAATATTTTAATAACATTAGAGAGGTTTAACTTACTATACCTTTTTCAAAGGGGTTCATTTTAAAGCAATAATTAGGGGGTAAAATATGAGTTGGGATAACTTTAAATCTATGCCCGACAAAGTACAAGAAGTAACTTACAGAGGATCCGCAGCAAAACATTTTTATTGTATATTTAGAATAGGGAAATCTTTTAAAACTGTAAATGGGAATATGACAAGTACAATTAATTCTATTATGAATTTTCAGAAACACATGGAAAGAGAAGTAGAAGTTTTAAATGCAGATGTAAAAATTAAGAATGAAATACTAATAGGCAATAAAGAAGTTTGCGAAACTGTAAGAGAATATATAAAAGATATTAAGCTGCGGAAAGATGGAGTTGTAGCCAAGGAGTTATTAATCACTGCATCACCCGACTTTTTCAAAAGCCTATCTCCAGGACAATTGGAAATGTGGAAAGAAGATAACATGAAATTCTTAGATAAGTATTTTGGTACTAATTGTGTGTACGCAACCCTCCACAAAGACGAAAAAAGCTATCATATTCACGCATTAATTGTAAGCAAATTTTATAATGAGAAAAGAAACGTATATACCCTATCAAATAAGCGTTATTTTGGCGGTAAAGAGAAGTTAAGGGAATGGCAAGACAATTATAGTCTAGCAATGCAAGAGAGGTTTAAATGCCTTAATAGAGGGGTTAAATATAGCAAAGCAAAACACCTCACAATAAGGCAATATTACACCTTAATAAATCAAAACTTAAATGAAAAAGATATATCCCAAGTCTTAGCCAAAGCTAAAAATTCCGAACTTTTAGAAATCAAAATAAAAGCAATAGAAAAAACCTTACAAGTCTATAAAAATTACAATTCCAAAAATGAAAGAATGAAAGAAAGTGCAATACTAGAAAGTAAAGGACTATTAAAAGAAATAGAAAAGCTAAAAGGTGAGAAAGAAACTTACAAAGAAGCTATTAGTTATATAAGTCAACAATTCCGCGTGCCACAATACGTGATACAAGAGGTATTAAGAGAAGTAGAACACATCAATGAAAGGGAGAAATAACATGGACATAGCATTAAGGCTAGAAAGCCTATACCATGAAATAATGCTAGAACAATGCAAGACAGAAGAAGCCAGGCAATGGGAGAACGCTAGGAATAAGATAATGACCGAGAGTATAAGGGATAGTTGTAATTATTATGGTATGAGGAATTGTGCGAAAGAGTATGAGAACGAAAGATAATACTTGTTTACTTACACGATAAGTGTTATAATGTAGGTAATAGAAACAAACGATAAACAAAATAGAAAAAACCCTTCGTATCTGTACTTAGTTTACAAGACTAAATATAGATAAGTTACAATAAGTGATGAAAGCACTTAAAGAACTTTGAAAGGTTACTATTGAGATAATTATAACACTCAATTAAGTAAACTTCAAGCCTTTAGTGTAAAAATCACTAGAGGTTTTTTTATTTTTAAAGTGAGAGTAGAGAAAAAACAACTACTATAAAAAGTGTTAGGGTGTGAACGAGCCAATACAAAAAGTCGTTTCGGTTACAGTAGGTTCTGTTATTCCTAGTGTACACGTGAAGTAGGTTCTCATGGCTACTATATAAATTATGAGGGAGGTTGTAATTCATGCCTTAAATGGCGAGGGAATTAGATTAGTATGTGGGTGAATAGCATACGTTGTAAATCTAATTATAATAACAGTACAAAAGACGATACTTGACGTTAAACTAAGTATTTTACTCTATTTTTTAGGGTAAAACTACGCAAATTCTCCTCTTTCTATTTCCTAAGTATTTATTTAAAACCTTTTTAAAATTATTTTATAAATAGTATTGACATACGGTATTATGTACGGTACTATGTATATATAGTAATTAATAATATTAAGGGGTGCTAAATATGAAAAAGAATGAATTATCAAAAAGGCTTGTAGAAGTTAAAATAGCATGGTGGGGAGTAGTTGAAAATAAAGTATACACAGATAGAGATAAAGAAAGACTCCATAAAATAATATGGAATAGTAGTGTAGCAGATATGAAATTACAAATATCTTTATATGAAGCAAGAATCGAAAATGCAAAACTAAAATTGGGGGTGATATAGTGTCACCTCGTTTTTATACAGAAATAAGAATCAGCCACAAGACCAAAGAGGGAAAAAAGGATTATGAAGATAAATTTAATAAAGCAATTATAAATGCAGGATATAAAGATAAAAATGAATTTATAAGAGAAAAAATAAGAGAATTAGCAAAGGAGGTTTAATTTGATTTATTATGCAATTAGGATTAAAAATAAATATTTCAAAGAATATGAATATCAAGGCAAAACAATTAAAGATAGATACGCAGGCAATGCAACATTAGGTGGAGTTTTAAAAGAGGGTGACATAAAAGGCATTATATGCACTGATGCACCACAAAGAACGGAAACTAGAAAAAGTGTAGGTAATACTATAGCGGTTTTATATGATGTAGAAGCATTAAGAAATGAAGTGATAGAAATAGTGCCAGTAAGGGTTTAAATAACAAAGAAGGGAGGTAGGATATGAAAACTTGGGAGATGTATAAACAATTAACCGAGGACAATAACAAACGGTTTAAAAGAATACTTGATGGCGAAATATATGGACTTGATTACATGGGAATGCTTAGTATTTTGTCTAAATCAGAATCGTATAAGTGTCCAACAGTTAATGAAGAATGGGAAATATCAAGTTGAAACAATCTGGGAGCGAGGTTTTAAACAACATATCAAGTGTAAGGGTAATATATATCCTTACACTATAACCTAATAACAAGGGAGGGTATTAAAATGAAATGTAATTATTGTGAAGGTGAAAACCAAAGTAGGTCAGCTTTATTACATGATGAAAACAATAATCCTTTATGCGTATGGTATGAAGGCAGTAAAGAAAGATTATTATTAGACAATGGGGAAAGCGAATTGATACCTATTAATTATTGTCCTATGTGTGGCAAAAATTTAAAATAATTTCTATAACCTATAGGAGGTATAAAATGAAAGAAGAAGATATGATAATTGCATCATTAAAAGCTATTGGATTACTTCATGTAATGGTAATAACGGGAGAAAAGCACACAGACGAAAGCGTATCAGTTATAAAAGAAAGTATATTTATATTAAAAGAAAGATTAAGAGAAATAGGAGGGTTATAAAATGAAAAAAGAACTTGAACAAATAAATTCAAGAATGTTTATTAGTATAAATGATTTAAACACTATATCTAAAGACACATTGCAAGATATAGTAAGTCGACAGTTAGCAAGAGGACTTGCAGACGTAATAGTAAATGAAATGGAAATACTTCCAGTTACTTATATAAAAGAAAGGGATCCGAACACTGGTGGAGAAAATCATAGAATTAGAATTAATATAATAAGTGATGGAGAATTAAAAAGGCTTCAAAAGGCTTTAGAAGAAAACGAGGATTTAAAAGAAGAAATAGAAATGCTAAAGATAACCGCTTATCTTGAAGGTGGCGGAGAAATCTAATTTCTATAACCTATAGGAGGGTATAAAATGAACTATGAAGAAGCAATGCAAGAAATTAGCGACCAACACCATAATTTTTATAATAAATATCGACAACGACCTAACTCGGTAATTATAAACCGTGATTTATATAAACAACTAGAAGAACATTGTAAAGAGTTAGTGATGCCACGCACGACAAGACATATAACAAAAGCAATGGGTATGCAAATATACACTGTTTTAGATGGAAAAGAATTAATAAAAGTTTGTTTGATATAAATAAAAATACCCTTACTATTCTCCACCCAGGAAAGTAGTAAGGGTATCATATTTTAATCTGTTTCAATTATAGTATCTTTAGATATGTAAATGACTTGTCCATCAACCTCTATTGTTAAAACGTCTTGTGATATCTCCATCCTTTACCCCCTAGTAATCGTTATACTTTTATTATACTCTAATTACACGAAAAGTAGGGCAAAAGAAAAACCTCTTTTATTGAGGTTATTCGACATTTTATTCAGTTATCTTATCGAAGTCAATTCCTAAATCTTTTAATTTCAATACAAACTCACGAATTTCAGCAAGGCTCATATTGGCTAAGTCACTGTTTTTATCTACACCAATTTTAACTACGTGTTTTATATTGTTTTTATCAAAAATAGAAGTTTGGATCACTTTAGCATTTTTAACGTCAGTATTACCCATGAGATAATCTGTGGTAACGCCAAAGAAGTCAGCTAGTTTATTTAGTAGAAGTAGCTTGGGTATTCTGTAACCACGCTCGTAATTGCCAAGGCTCCCGAATGTCACAGTTATATCAAATGTCAATTTTAATTTATCGACCAATTCTTGTAAGGTCAATTCTCTATCCTCACGCAATCTCTTTAAACGTTTCCCGAACTTTTTACGCATTTCATCATTTTCATTAATAATTTCCATAATGTACCCCCACAAATTAGTAAAATTAAACGTATTTTATAAAACCACTAATACTATTATAGACGAAAACATTATAAATTATACAGTTTGTTAAATATAAAACGCACATTTAACGTCATGTTCGCAGTAATACGAACACTTAGGAATGGCTTGTACACAGTAATAGGAAGATTTAAACGTTTGTAGAAATATTTACACGAAAAGTGTTGACACATTAGAATAATTAGAATATACTAAGAATATAAACATAACGAAAATAAATCCAAGGGAGGAAAGACATGGATAAAAGTAAAAGATTTAAGTTGATTGAAGCAAGACAAAGAAAAGGATTAACACAGAAAGACCTGGCAGGGTATTTGTATGTATCACAAGCAGGCATGAGCAAGATTGAAAATGGTATGCAAAACATAACTCATAAACAACAAATAGTTTTAAGAGAGTTATTAGGAATAGACGTAAGCACTTTAAATGAAATAAGTGCAGAAGGTGAGTTCAAGTCAGAGATAAATGAAATGAGAGAAAGAAAAAGAATACTTGATATTGATTTGCAGATTGCTGAAATATTAATCCTGGTGGAGAAAAAAGGGATTGACTTTGATACCTTCCACCGCAGGCTCCAATATTTCGAGAAACTTAAAAATGAAAGAGAGGTTGTATAAATGAATAAGAGCGAAAGCATAGCAAAATTATCAATAGCACTAAGTAAATTCCAAGCAGAAGTAAAGAATCCGCCTAATAGTGCCAATAATCCGTTTTTCAAAAGTAAATATGCTCCACTAGATGTTGTAATAAATACCGCAAAAGAATCACTAGGGAAATACGGATTAAGTTATATACAAATACCTAGTGGAAATGGCGAATCAGTATCATGTGTAACTATCATCATGTGTGAGGGTGAATGGATTGAATCAGAGGTATTAACACTAAAGGCTGATAAAGTAACCGCACAAGGTGCAGGAAGTGCTATAACGTATGCTAGGAGATACCAACTAAGTGCAATGCTAGGACTAGCAGGGGAAGAAGATGATGATGGAAATCACGCAACTGGAAATGGAAAGAAGGAAGAAAAGAAAGAAGATATTAAAAAGACTACTACCATAGATAGAGAGCAACTACCGAAAATAGATAAAAACAAAATTGAATCAATCAAAATACTCGCAGAAAAAAAAGGAATAAACCAAGCAAGTATATGTGCAGCTTACAATATCACAACATTCGACCAAATGATATTTGAAACATGGAAAGAAGCAACAGACAAATTAAATTTAAGGCCTGATAAAAAAGCCAATCCATTAGAAGGAGTGATATAAATGCAAGAAATAATATTAAACAAACAACTTCCAGTAATCTCAATGAATTTCGCAGAAGTCAAAGCAAGTCTTATAGAAGGTGCTGAAAAGTATAAAAACATAATAGTTACAGAAGATGGCTTAAAAGATTGCAAGGCTACACAAAAGGATTTAGCAAGTACAAGAATAAAATTAGACAACTACAGAAAAGAGATTAAAAAGGAAATGTCAAAGCCTATAGAAATGTTTGAAAGCCAATGTAAAGAATTGATCGCATTAGTAGCAGAAGTTGAAAACCCAATAAAAGAAGGTATCACAGTATTCGACCAAAAGAAAAAAGATGCAAATAGAAAGATAGCAGAGGATATTATCACAGAAGCCATAAAAGAGCATGGATTGAATGAAAAGTATTCTAGTGGATTAAATGTACTAGACAAGTATACAAACCTTACATCAAAGCCTAGTGACGTTAAAAATGACGTAGAACAAAGACTATTCATTCTACTTCAAGAACAACAACAAGAAGAAGAATGTCTACAAATAATGAAAGACACTATAGAGAATGTAAATAAGAATATAGATGCTAAGCTATCACTAGAAGATTTTCAAAGTCTATTAGATATGAAAGCAAGTCCAGTTAAAATAATGCAAGAGATTAACGCTAGAGCAGAGAGAATTAAATTCAATGAATTAAAAGCAGTAGCAGAAAAAGAAGCCAGGGCAGAAAAAGAAGTATTAGAGAGAATAGCAAAAGCTGAACGTGAAGCGGTTATAAAAGCTGAAAACTTAGCAAGAATTGAAAGAGAATTAAAGGAAGAAAAAGAGAGAGAAGTCAAAGCATTAAATCAAAATATTGTTATAGAAGTTGACCCTATAAAAGAAGTAATAATTCCAGTAATTGAAAGAGAAATCCAGTTAAATGAAAAAATGTACTTTATTGAAATGAGAGTAGAAGGAACACTACAAGAAATTAAAAATTTAAGCCAGTTTTTAAGAGATAACAAATATAACTACAATGCTACAGATAAAGGGGAAATGTAATGAATAGAACAATGGTATCAATGTATTTAGAAGATGCAACAGAGACAAGTATAAAAGGCTTAGAAGATAGGATCATGATAAGTTTAGGTGATAATTTAGTATTTGTAAGTAAAGAACTTGCAGAAAAGTTATTCACGCAGCTTGATGCAATTATTCACGAACCAACTGTAACACATGAGTATTTAACAAATGAAGTATCTGAAAAGGAAGATATAATATTCACTCTCCAGGAAGAACTAGACGAAGCAAAGCAAACACTAGAAATGATGCAAGATAATATGAAGGAAGCAATTTAAAAAAGAACCTCGCCAAAGGTTCTAAGGGTTAGGTACATATGCAATTACTTAACCCTATCTTATCACAATTTAGGAGGAAGTTAAATGGTTATTAAAGTTAAATGTTGCAAATGTAATAATACATTGAATTTATATGTAAGTGATGAAAACAGAAAGAGAGCAACTAACGCTAAAAAATTTATTCTAGGAAAGTTTTCTTGTAAAATGATTAATTCGAAGTGTAAATATAATGAAGAATAGCAGTAGAAAAGAATATCTTAATTTTTGTAGGAGGAATGAGGTTGAAGCTACATTGAGAGGGTTGAAGATGTGGAGTAAATTAATGAGGTAAGGAGGTTTTAATATGTGTCCTAACTGTGGTAACAAACTAAATGGTAGAGGGCAATGTATGGTGTGTGGATATTGTAGTGGCTGACAAGATTTTAAAGGGATAGGAAATCCCAAAGGTAAATACAAAATTAAAAGGAGTGATTAACATTAATAAAGTTGAATTTTGTTATGGTTGTTTTGGCGATACGTTGCAAGAACAAGCAACAAAACAAGGTTATGAATTAAAAAGTTCTGAAAAATTTGAGAAAATAAGAAAATCAATTAACATGTGCGGTTTCCATGTAGCAACAAATAGCCAAGTAGATATGATGTTTAAAAAGTTAAATAAACAAGTAACAGCAAATTTAATTAAGGAGGATGCCGTATGAAGAAACAACAAAAAAGACTTAATTCAATAACAAAAACATTGTTAAGTAATGAAGTTTGGTTATATGGACGAGAAATAACAAGCTTTTACAGCATGAGAAAAACAGTAAAAAAAGAAGGATTATAATATAAATTCTAAAAATAAAATTTGAGGAGTGATTATTTTGAATAAAGTAATATTAGTTGGACGTTTAACAAAAGATTGTGATCTGAAATTTTCCCAAGGAACTGGAACAGCTGTAACAACATTCACAGTAGCGGTTAATAGACGATTTAAGAGAGAAGGACAACCCGAAGCTGATTTCATACCAGTAGTTGTATTTGGTAAGACCGCAGAAGCATGTGCTAATTATACAAGCAAAGGAAAGCTAATAAGTGTATCGGGTGCAATTCAAACTAGGACATATGATGCTAAGGATGGCACAAAGAGATATGTAACAGAAGTTATTGCTGATGAAGTTGACTTTTTAGAATGGGCAAAGAAGGAAGAAGGAACAACTCCAAGGGAATCTATAGAAACAAATGAAGATTTACATGAAATGAATGACGATATCCCATTTTAAGGAAATAAATATATATTTAAAATAATTTACACAAAACGTGTACATTAACCATTATTTATGATATAATAAAGATAACAATAAACAGTAGGGGATTAAATATCTCCTACTAAAATTAAGAAGGTGATTAAATGGCTATAAGCAAAGAAGCAAAAGAAGCTAGAAACAAATACATGAAAGAATACCGACTTAAAAACAAACAAAAGATAAAAGAAATAAGTGATAGATACTGGGAGAAACAAGGCAAGAAGTAATATTTTTTAAGGTTTAATTACACGATTGGTGCAAATAATCCACAGTTGTGGGTAAATAGGGGGATAACATGAAAGAAATAATCGAAGGTATAAAAGTCTTAGCAACAAAAGAATTGATTAGTGCAAACAATAAATTTCCAATGTTTCAGAGTACCCATGAGGGGTATGCGGTATTACTGGAAGAAGTTGAGGAAGTTAATTTGGAATTACTAAGAGTTAAACGGAAAATGAGTAGAGTTTGGTACAGAACTAAAAGAAATAAATCCACTGTAGCAGATATAGAAGAAATGAGAGATATTGCAATCAATATGGCTGCGGAAAGTATACAAGTAATAGCAATGTGCCAAAAGTTTATTGATAGTAAGGTGATTGAGTAATGGTAGGGGTAACGTGTCATGTATGCGAAGTTGTTGGTTATTGCGAAAATCAAAGTGAGGGTTATTAAATGAATACAATATGTAAAATTGAAGGATGCTCAACTAAGGCTCACGCTAGAGGATATTGTAATAAACATTCAGAACAAATAAAAAAACATGGTCAAGTAGTGAGAACTGCATACACACCTAATGAAATAATAATTAAAGAAAATCATGCAGAGGTAATTTTATATAATAAATTTCAAAAAGAAGTAGCTAGAACAATTATAGATATTGAAGATATTGAAAAAGTAAAAAATACTAAATGGGCATTAAGTACTGGATATGCAATGCATAATACTCATTCAGTAGAAACAACATTATTAATGCATAGAGTTGTAATTGATTGTCCAATAGATAAAGAACCTGATCATATAAATGGGAACAGATTAGATAATAGAAAATCAAATTTAAGGATATGTACTCATAAACAAAACATAGCAAATAAATGTATAGGTAGTAAAAACACAAGTGGTGTAATGGGTGTTAGATTTCATAAGCAATGGGGTTGGCAAGCGTATATATCTATAAATGGAAAACAAAAACACATCGGGTGGTATGAAACAAAAGAAGAAGCAACACAACAAAGATTAATAGCATCATTAAAACAATATGGGGAGTTTGCACCCGAAATGAGGTTAATAAATGGTTAATGGAGTTTGTGAAGTTTGTGGGAAAACTGGATATGTAGAAATTCACCATAATATAAAAAGGTCGCAGGCTTCATATATGAAACAGATAAAAATTAACTTAGTGCAGCTTTGCCAAGATCACCACAGAGGGTCAAAAAACGGAGTACATCACAACAAGAAACTAGACTTAAGACTGAAATTAGAATTACAAAATAAACTACAAGCAATATTTACGGAGAAATACTATAGCAGAGAAGAGATACAAGAAAAACTAGAGTGTACTGACTTTGATGTAACTTTAATAGTAAAGAAAATAGCATTATATAGATATGGATATAACACAGAACAACTCATAATGAGAATGATGGGGGGCAGGCTATATGGCTAAGTATGGAAATCAAAAAATAGTAATTGATGGATATACATTTGATAGTAAGGTTGAAGCTAAGTATTACGAGAAATGCAAAGTAGATAAAACTAAAGAACTAATATTAAACTTTGAAATGCAACCAAGATTTGAATTAATGCCAAGTTTCAAAAGACATGGTAAAAACTACAGAAAGACAGAGTATGTTGGTGACTTTTTAATATATAGATTAGATGGTAGTCAATGTGTAATAGACATCAAGGGCATGGCTACAGAAACCGCAAAACTAAAAAAGAAGTTGTTTGAACATCTACACCTTAATGATGGGTTAGAGTTGTGGTGGCTAGTGTGGAGTGGCGGACAATGGTTGCATTATGATGAAGTAATAAAAGCTAGAACAAAGCGTAAGAAGGCTAAAAATGATAAGTGAAAAGACATTCACAACAGTAGCAAACTTAATTGCTGATGATAAATATAGAAAGTATTGTACCTCACTAGATGCAAAGTTAATGAACGCTTTAAAGGCAGCACTAGAGAATAGACATATAAGTGTTAAACGTCAGAACGAGATAGTCCATACCTTTTGTAATACGCTACTAGGGGGCAAGTAATGAAGTTTATAGCTGATGATATAAAACTACAATACAACGATAAGATGCAATCAGAGATTATCATAAGCACTAAAGGCAATGCATTTATAGATGTATCAGAAATGAAAGCAATAATAACAAAGGGTAAAGAGTTAGTAGTGGAGATTAAACAGTATAGACAACGTAGGAGCCTGGATTCAAATGCCTACCTATGGTTATTGTTAAATGAAATGGCAACCATACTTAAAACTACTAAGGATGAACTCTACATACAAGTATTAGACCGCTATGGAGTGTTCACACACCTGGTAGTTAAAGAGAATGTAGTCGACAGAGTAAAAGCAGAATGGAAAGCAGTAAGGGAATTAGGCAAGGTAAATATAAATGGTAAGGAAGGTATTCAGCTTCAAGTGTTTTTCGGGTCCTCAACTTATGACAGTAAGGAAATGAGTAAATTACTTGAAGGTGTAGTCCAAGAAGCTAAAGAGTTAGGTATTAATACAGTTACACCAAGGGAAATGGAATTAATGAATAATGCGTGGGGAGTGAAATAACAATGGGAAAAGAAGTGTATGAAGCTAAAATAACTTTTAAAATGACGTTAGTTAAAACGTTAGATATTGACACTAAAAAGTTTATGGATGATGCAATTAAAGAGTTGCTTGAAAACAATATCGATAGGGAAGAAGCAGAATATGAAATTATAGTAGAGTCTACTGTAGAAGATATTTAAATAAGGAGGTAGTAACAAATGTATGTAGTTGAGGTAATTCCTTTTAAAACATTTAGGGAGAGAATTCAGCTAATGAAAAAGATAGAAGAAACACAAAAGAATAACATAGAAATATTAAGTAATTGTATAGTAATTCAAAAACAAACATATTCGAGGGGGAATAAACAATGAACATTATTAAAAGGTTATTAATGAGAATGAAAATATCTAGATCACTCCAGGTAAACATGATTGACACTGACAGATTAATTTATCTTATGAAAAAAGAGGTACAAGCTAAATGATAACTATAATACTATCACTTATGATAGGAGCCTGCATTGGTTATGGATTAGCTTGCATTATGGTTGTATCGGGTAAAAGCAATGACTAAAGTTGATGAATGTATAAGGGATAAAGATTGGGGAGCGTTAGCACTTATAACAAGTGAAGCAATTAAGATTATGAAAGCAAGGGAATTAAAGTTTAAAACTATAAAGGAAAATAGAAACGTAGCTAAAGAAGTTATAGGGTATGAAGTAACTAGAGGTAAAAAGATTAAATTAAGAAAGAGGTGATACTGTGGGGATGACAACTAAACTAACTGTTACGGACATACAAGAGATAAACAAAATATACAATGAAGGTAACACACTAGCATATTTAGGTTATAGATACAAAATGAATCCTTCTAGTATCAGCCGATATATTTGGAAACCTAGACCGAGAGGAAAGCAACTAGCAATCACAGAAGAAATAGGACAAGCAATACACAAGTTAAGGGAACAAGGCTATAGCTACTTAAAGATAGAAAAGTCAGTAGGAGTAAGCAGGAGTGTAGTGTGGCTTTATTTAAATAAATAGGGAGGCGGTTGTTATATATTCGATTTCTAATTACAAAGAGTTAATTCTTGAAATAGAAACATCTAAAATGAGGCTAGAATGTATAGAAGGACAAAAAGAACAACTAACTAAACTCATGTATGCTTTTACCTCACCAGTTAAAGAGTTAAAGGCTATGGTATATAGTGACATGCCTAAGGGTGGTTGTGCGGTTGAATATGGAAGGTTACTAGAAGCCATGGGAAGATTAGAAAGTATGGAGTTAATAGAAAATACTATATTGGGTGGTATGGTAGAAGCTGAAAAGAAAATAGATGCTAAGTTAAAAGAGTTTGAAGGGATAGAATATAAAGTAGCTTATTTAGTACAAGTTAAGGGATATACATTACAACAAGTAGCTGACGAGTTAAAATATAGTCCAGGGTACATACAGAACATTAGTGCTAAAGTAAATAAGAAAGGGTGATTTTATGGTTATCAAAATTAGATGTTGTGATAATTGCTTACATGGTCAAGGAATTAAGGCTACTAAGAATTGTGACAAATGTAAAATAAATAAGATTACTAACAATCCTACTAAATGGAGAATAACGAAAACATAATAATAATGTGAGTTTTATGTGAGTTTACAATAATTTAAACATGGTATAATACTAATATAAAGTTTCGTTGAAGTTAAGAGAGAACCAGTCGGCTTAATGGAGAATAGGGATTGGTACATAGAAGTATAGAACACAAAAGATGGCTTGATATATCCCCCCAAGATATATTTACACATAGAAGAAGCACACTAGGCTACCAGGAAAAAGTCTAGGTGCTTTTTTACTTTGAAAAATAAATTAAAAATATTTTAAATAACCTCTTGACATGTAATGCATTGTGCATTACAATATGATTATAGGTTACAGATAGTAACCAAGTGAGAGGGGATTAAAATTATGAAATTCCAAACTGGTAGAAAATATTATTGCACATCAATATGTGATAGCGGTTGTAGATTTGAATATTCAATAGCTAAAAGAACAGAAAAAAGCTTATGGATAGGCGAAAAAAGATTTTCAATCAATGTATCTGATGAAGGCGAATTCATATATCCCGAAGGTAGATACTCAATGTGTCCAGTGCTAAGAGCAGAAAGGATGGTAGTGTAATGGCTACCCTTAATGTCAGACTAACAGACATAGAAAAAGAAAAATTAAAACAAATAGCATGGGAAGATAATAGAACTCTTACAAAAGAAATAATACAATTAATAGAAAATAGATATAAGATATTAAAGGGGGATAAATAAAATGAGCAAAGCAAGTCATTTTAAATATCAAAAATTAGTTAAGGAATTTAATAAAGCGATGAAAGATGGTAACGTAAATAAAGCAAAACAAATAAATGATGAAATTAAAATACTGGAATCCTAGAAATAGGGTTCTTTTTTAATATTTAACAAGAAGGTGATAATATGAATATTGTTGCTAAAGATAAATTCGAGATAGTAAATGAAACTATCAAAGAATTAAAGGGAAATAAAGATTCATGCCAAACTAGAAGTGAATTATTACATATATTAAAAGATAAAACATCTGAATACATGATGGAAGCATTAGAGATTGAAGCAGAGCATAGAGAACATGAGTTAAAGGTATTAGATAGGCTTATGAGGGAAAGAAGTGAAATTAATATAGCAAAATGTAGGGGGAGAGATAGTCAATGAGAAATTGGTTAATAAAATTACTAGCAGGGAAAAGAACAATAGTTATTAATGCTAATATAGATGGCAACAAAGGTATTGTAATTAAAGATACCAAGTCTTGTATTTGCAATGTCAATATAAGCAACACAGATGTTGCGATAACTGTAGAACAAACAATATAGATAGGAGGTAGCATTATGAAGCTAACACCAAAGCAAGAGTTATTTATACAAAACTATATGATCAATCTTAATGCTACTGACAGTTATAAGAAAGCAGGCTACAGTGTTAAGAGTGATAACGCAGCAGGAGTAGAAGGGTTTAAACTACTAAGAATACCTAAGATTAAAGCAGAAATAGATTTAAGGCTTGCTAAGAGGTCGCAGGACAACGGAATAACCGCAGAGTATGTCTTACAAGGTATTAAAGCAATAGCCGACAGACAAGGAATAAGAGAGAATGATACGCTAAAGGCTTACGAGTTATTAGGCAAACATTTAAAACTCTTTACAGAGAAGCAAGAGATTGAACATAGTGGAGAAACCACAGTCAATAATAAAATAGACCTCACTGGCTTCACTACAGACCAATTAAAAGAAATGCTAAAAGAATAATCGCAGTTACAAAGTATACTAGCATGTGCTTGATACACTGCATCAACGACTATTTAAACAGAAACGACGCGAAATGATTATTTCACGACATTATTACAAAATCAACAATGAGCATTTTAAAGGGTTTAGTGAGGTTACTCCACCGTAGCAATAGAATTTAATTGCAAATATGAAGAAAAAAGGTGGCTATTCTCAATTAGAAAGGTAAAAAGGGGGATATTATGAACAACGAAGAAAAACTACAAAGAGATATTTTCGGATGTCCAATTATAAAAGGAATGCCAAAACCAACTTTTAATGTATGGAAAAAGTTTGTTGAAGTTCAAGCAAAGAAAATCAAAGGTGATTAAATGAAACTAACTAAGCAACAACAAATAGAGTTAAGAAAGCAAATGGAATTGGAATTGTGTAGAAGGGATTTTTATTTGTTCTGTGTATACATGGATAGTACATTTTTTACAGAAGGGAAACCACACTTAAAACTCATTGCAGATGCATTGCAAGAGGTTGCAGATGGTAAACTAACTAAACTAGCGGTAAGTATGCCACCAAGAGCAGGAAAGTCTTATATAACTTCTTTATTCTGTGCATGGCTATTAGGTAAATATCCGCAAGGCTCAATAATGAGAAACAGTTACGCAGCTAAGTTAGCAGAAAAGTTCAGTAAAGATATTCGTGATGGACTTATTATTAATCCTAAGTTTTTAGAAGTATTCGAGAATGTAAAGGGTAGTGGAAGTATAGATAGTTGGAGTTTAACTACTAACACTCAACCTAGTTACTTTTGTGCAGGAGTTGGCGGTGCTATTACTGGTTTTGGTTGTAAAACGGTTGCTATCTTAGACGATCCTATTAAAAATATTGAGGAAGCTTTATCAGAAACAGTTATAGAAAGTACCTGGAATTGGTATACGTCAACTCACCTTTCAAGATTAGAAACAAGTTGTCCTGAAATACATATAGCAACAAGATGGAGTAGGAAAGACCCAATAGGAAGATTAACTGATGAATACAGTGAAGCATACAATCCTAGCTTTAAAATAATAAACATTCCTGCATTACTTGATAATGGACAAAGCTTCTGCGAGGAAATTAAAACTACCGCAGAGTATATGGAGATTAAAAAAGTAACAGATGAATTTATATGGGAAGCTGAATACATGCAACACCCAGTAGAGAGTAAAGGCTTGATGTTTCCTATAGAATCACTTCATAGATTTAAAATGGATGAACTAAAAGGCAAACAAGATGGTATTATAGGCTTTACAGATACCGCAGATAAAGGAACAGATTTCTTATGTAGTCCTATAGGCAGACAATATAACGATAAAGTATTTATTACTGATGTAGTGTTTACGCAGGATGGTGTAGAGATTACGGAACCTTTGGTAGCACAACAGATAATAGACACTAAGTGTGATGTAATGGTAATAGAGAGTAACAATGGTGGTTATGGCTACACTAGAAACGTAAGAGAACTAATCAAAGGTAAAAGTAATTGTAGTGTTACCGCAGAGAATACAAGCCAAAACAAGGAAACTAGAATCATAATGAGTGCAGGATATATTAAGGATCACTTTTATTTTAGAAGTGATTATGAAGTTGGTTCAATGTATGACAAGTTTATGCGACAATTAACCTCTTACATAAGACTAGGAAAGAATAAGCATGATGATGCAGCAGATGCATTAACTGGACTAGCTGAAAGAGTTAAGAATAGAATATATGAAAAGCCTTTAACAGAGAACGAAGAACATGAAAGAGATAAGTATAATAAATTTGTAGAAGATTTCACTGGTGGCGGTATGCCAAAAGGATGGTGATTAAATGTTAATAGGTATTGCGATAGGTATTGTCATAATGGCAATGCTTTTTTTATGTGTTTATATAGGCACGAAGCTACAGTTTAAGCCTAAGGTACAAATACAAACTGAACAAGAGATTGAAGCACTACGCAAGCGTGACGAAGGGTTCAGTAACATCATGGACTATGACTACAATGTGGCTATAGGGAAGAGGGTGAATAAATGAGTGAAGTAACTAAAGATTGGGAGAAGTACCTAAGAGGTAAAAAGTATAACAACTCTTTAAAGCCAAACTACTATGATACAGTAAACACTAATATAGAGTTTGTATCGGGTAATCAATGGCGAAATGTAGAGAGTAACGGACAACCTACACCAGTATTCAACATTATGAAGCGTGCTATTACATTCTTTGTATCGTTTATAGTATCAAGTAAAGTTAAAATCAAATTAAGTCCATTGGCTTACAATGAAGATACACAAGATCAAGAACAGATATTTCAACAACATGCTAGCGAGATAGCAACAAATGAGATTGATAACTTATTTGAAAAATTTAAAATGGAAAACAAAATAAGGGATGCTTGCTTTGACGCTGCAACAATGGGAGATATAGCAACACATATTTATTTTGACCCTAATGCAAAGCCCTACAATGGTATGCTAGGCGAACAAATGGGCGAGATTGAACTAGAACTCATTGATGGTACTAATGTATTCCTAGGCAACGCTAACAACCCTAATATCAATACTAAAGTACAACCCTATATTATAGTATCGGGTCGTGATATGGTAGAGAACTTAAAAGCAGAAGCCAAACAGTATAAAAAGAATGGTGGAGAGAGTGACAAGGTAGAATCAGACACTAATACACAAGATCAAGCAGGAGATATGGCAAGTATTGAAATAGAAGGCGATGAATGGGGCAAGGCTTTATATATAATTATTTATAAGTACGACAAGGACACACAAACCATTAAGGTTAGTAAATGTACAGAATCGGCTTATATGTATAAAGATATAGATACTGGACTTGCAGGATATCCAGTAGCACTATTCCCATGGGAGAAACAAAAGAATCAATATCATGGTAGAGCATTAGCAACTGGTATGATACCTAATCAAATTTTCATCAATAAGATGTTTGCAATGGTAATGTATCACTTAATGATGAGTGCATTTCCTAAAGTTGTCTATGATAAAAACAAGATAACTTCATGGAACAATACAATGGCAGGGGCAATCGGTGTTAGTATGGATACCCCTGGAGATACAGTTAGGAACGCAGCTGCTTATATGGAACCTGGTAATATGTCAAATCAAATAACACAAGTAATAGATATGGCTATAAAATACACTAAAGAAACACTAGGCATTAATGATGCAATAATGGGAGATATAAATCCCGAGCAAGCCAGTGGTGCAGCAATAGCAACTACAGTTAAACAATCCTCTATACCATTAGAAAACCCTAAAGCTAATATGTATGAGTGGGTAGAGAGTATAGGACAAATACTTACTGATATGATGGCTACTTATTATGGAGAACGTCCTATAGTAATTACTAAAGATGGGCAAAAGAGTATTGAAATGTTTGACTTCTCTATATTTAAAAACTTATGGATGAAAGTTAAATGTGACGTCGGAGCATCAACTTACTGGTCGGAGGTTGCACAAGTTAATATGCTTAATCAGTTACTACAAATGAAAGACCCATTATTCGGTATGATAGATTACTTAGAAGCTTTACCACCTGAATATAGAAGCCAAGAGTTAATTGATAGTGTAAAAGCAAAGCAACAACAATTAATGCAACAAGCACAAGAGCAACAAAGGATAGCGCAAGAACAAGCTAATAATGCGGATATAGAAAATCAAAACAAACTCAACCAAGAACAAGGACAACAAGACCAACAAGCTCAAGGAGAGCAACAAGCTAAAGAACAAGAGTACGAACAACTAGCACAGTTTATTGAAGGGCTACCTGAACAAGTACAAGCCAACTTAAAGAAGTTACCTCCCGAAGTTATGGAGAAACAAGTAATTCAAATGATGAAACAATCAGTTAATCAATCAATGAAGCCACCTACAAAATAGGGGGTTATTTTTATGCCCTTAGTATGGCTTTAAACTGCTAATACCCAAGGACTGCAAAACTATATGGCTTATAGGGGTTTCGTCCACCATACACAAGCTAAGGAGATTTTAAACTATGCCAAATGAAGATTATGCAGATTTTATAATAGCTGATAATGACGTAGCAGATGCTACCGAGGAAGTCGCTAACCCTCAAATAGATGGTGAAGAAGTTGAAACTGAAAAAGAGGTTACAGCTGAACCTACTAAAGAAGTTGAAACTGAAAAAGCTCTTACAGAAACACAGAGAGTTTCACAAAGGATTAATGAAGCTAGACAACAAGCTAAAGATGAAGTTATAGCCAATATGGGTTATACATGGAACAACAAGCCAGTAACAACAGAAGCGCAATACAATCAAGCAGTAGCAGAACAAGCAGAGCAACAACGTAATGCAGAACTAGAAGAACAAGGCATAGACCCGAAGTATTTAAATGATGCAGTGGAAAACAATCCTACTGTAAAACAAGCTAAAGCGTTATTAGCAGAACAAGCACAAGCCAAAGCACAACAACAAATGTACAACGATTTTGGCAGAGAGTTTCCAGGTGTAAAGGCAGACGATATTAAACCTAGCACATGGAAAGAAGTAAGCGAAGGTAGAACTCTTGTAGATGCATATACAAGACAAGAAAATGCCGACTTAAAAGCAAAGTTAAAAGTATATACGCAAAATGAAACTAATAAGAAAAAGGCTCCAATGTCGCAAGGCATATCAACACATGGTAGTGATGAGGTCGCAAGTGAAGATGACTTCATGGCAGGCTTCAACTCTATACACTAAATAAGAAAGAAGGAATATTAAATGGCAGTGAATTATGCAGCAAAGTATGATGGTAAGATAGTAGAGAGATTCAAATTAAAGTCCTTAACAGAAGCAGCAGTAAACAGAGATTATGAGTGGAGTGGAGTAAATACAGTTAATGTGTATACAGTTCCTACTACTGCACTTGTAGATTATACAATATCGGGTGCTTCAAGATATGGTACACCTACAGAGCAAAGCACAACTATTCAAACAATGACAGTAGCAAAAGATAGATCGTATTCTATTACTATAGACAAGAAAACACTTCAAGATACACCATTAGCAACATTAGCAGGTAAAACACTTGCAATTCAAACTGATGAAGTAATAATCCCCGAGGTTGACGTTTATAGATTGGCTGCAATGAGTGCCGCTGCAATAACTAACTTAGCAACTGCAACAGTAGCAATTACTGCATCAAATGCTTATTCTCAATTTCTTAAAGCAACAGAATGGTTTGGGAATAAGAAAATACCTCTTAATGGCAGAATAGCATTCGTTTCTTATGCTTTCTATTCTTTCCTTAAACTAGACCCTGCATTTATGTTAGCATCTGATGTTGCTGAAAACATGAAGATCAATGGCATGGTTGGTATGGTAGATGGAGTTAAGATTGTAGCAGTACCTTCAACTTACTTGCCTGCTAACGTAGCATTCATTATGTGTCATCCAAGTGCTACAGTAGCGGTTAAAAAGCTTGAAGATTACAAAACACATGATAATCCACCTGGAATTAACGGAGCATTACTTGAAGGTAGAATAAGATACGACGCGTTTGTACTTGATACTAAGAAAGATGCTTTATATAGCCATAAAATTATCTAGTTAGGAGTGATCTAATTGAAATTCGTTAAAATAGTAGAGGGTAAAGAAATAGTTATCGAATGTGATAATCAAAATCTTTACTCTTTGTATTTAAGAGAAGGATTTAAAGAAGCAAAACCAAAAACAGAAAAGAAATAACTTAAGGGTGGGAGAAATCTCACCTTTATTTTTTTAGGAGGAGTATTAATGAGTATACACAAACCCGCATATGAAGAAGCAACTGACATGATGAGGGTTTTCGCAGCTATAAGTACACTACCAACACCAACACCTAGGAATATAAATTCAGCAGCAACAACAAATTCAACAAACATTAAAAATACCGCAACAACTTTGTATAGTTTAGTAGCAAGTAATATAAGCGCATCAGCAAGATATTTAAAGCTATACAACAAAGCAACCGCACCAACAGTAGGAACAGATATACCAGTATTAACAATGGCACTTAACCCTAATAGCACAACAGATATAGAGTTAGGTAATCTAGGTTATAGGTTCGCACTAGGATTAGGTATGGGCATAACTGGTTTAGCAATAGACACAGATACAACAGTAATAGGAGTAGGTGAAGTCAAAGTAATGGCTTCCTATGTGTAAGGAGGAAATAAATGGCTACATTCAAAATTAAAAGAGGAGATACACTTTCCTTTTTAGCTAACATTAAAAACATTAATGGAGAGCCAGTTATCAATGAAGCAAGTAATATAAAGTCAGACATAGCAACAGAAAATGAAGTAAAGCTTGCAGCGTTTAATATCACTGCAACAAGCGTAGAAGGACAGTATTTATTTCAAGTATTAGATACAAATAGTTTTCCTATTGATACTACTTTATTTACAGACATACAGTACAGTAGTAGCGGTGTAATCAATTCAAGTGCAACAATGACAATACAAGTTGTAAAGGATGTGACAAGATGACACCTATAGAAATAACATACAATACACCAGTACCTATAGAAATAACATTACTTGGGCTAGGCACTAAGGGCGATAAAGGCAACCCAGGTATACCAGGTGCAACATATGATGATACTTTGATTAAATCGCAGTTGGAAGATATTGCAGTGAATGTAAAAATGTTCGGTGCTAAAGGTGATGGTATCACAGACGATACACAAGCTTTTAAAGATGCTTTAATTTATGCTAGTGTAAAATGTGGCAATGTATTTGTGCCAGTGAGTGATAAAGGGTATTTAATAAATGGTGACAGTATAAATATCCCCGAAGGAGTTACTTTATTTGGTGTTAGTAATGGATATAACGGTGTTTGGACTGGAAAAACATCAGGCTCAACTTTACTTATAACAAGCAACCCAACTCTTGAAAATGGTAGCCCTGTTTTTTTAATGAATATGGGTTCAGAATTTAAAGGGTTTTCAATAGTTTACCCTAATCAAACAGAAACGAATCCTCCTATTGCTTATCCTTTTTTAATTCGTGGTGTTGCTTCTAATTGTAACGACATTTTAATTGAAAATATATTTTTATATAACTGTTTCCAGTTTGCTGATTTTTCAATGTCACATCAAAGAGTTACAATTAAAGATATTTATGGCGATGTGCTTAAAAAAGGGATAATAATTAATAATTGTTGGGATGTTAACAGAATAAACAATATTCACTTCTGGCCATATTTTGCAGATGGAAAAACAGATGTACAACAAAAGGCATTAGCAGCGTATAGAACAAATAACGCAGTTGGCATAGCACTAGGAAAAGCAGATGGCATACAAGGTGATAACATATTCATGTATGGTCTTAATGTAGGCTTGTTATTAGGCATAGGCGGTCAAGGTTGTTACGGACAAATATCAAATTTAAGCACAGATGTTTGTACAAAAGGCATAGAAGCATTAAGTATTGCAGGGCAAGGATTAACTATAAATGGCTATGAATACGCAATGAACCCAAGTTCTCAAGTTGATAATGGTACACTTTATACATATCCTATAGTTTTAGGGTGTCCAAGTGGTTTATTGCAAATAAACAATATAAATAGTTGGGGCGGTGGGAGCGTTTTTGTATATGCTTCTGATACATTTGGTGTTAATTCAAAAGTAATACTAAATAATATACAAATAAATGATCTAGCCGACGATCAACTTATAGTAAATAACGGACTAGGCAAAATAATCATTTCTGATTTGCGTTGCAGTTTAGATAAACATTTAGTAAATAGTTCGGTCACTGCTTCACAAGTGATTTTTGAAAATCCTGACGTTTTTAAAGAAACATATTTAGGCACAATCGCACCTATAATAAAAAAATACACAGACACTAGATTTGCAACAATACCTTCGGCTTTCTCTATCAATATTGGTAAATCAAAAATAATAAAACTAATAGGAACAACTACAGTAGAAAATATAATACATTCAGCTAATATTGGTGATGAACTTACTATTATAGTAACGGAAAGTATAATTTTTGCCAGTGCATTAACTTACAATTTAAGATTATTTCAACAATTCAATGCAAACACGAACGACACATTAACATTGATTTTTGATGGTACTAATTGGCTTGAAAAATGTAGGAGTGTAAATATCCAGTAACGGCATAGGAAAACATTACAACACAAACACTTATTAATTTAAGTGCTTATTTATTTTAGAAAGGAGGGTCTAAATGGATACAGTAAATGACCTTTACGCACGTTCATTAGCACTATATGACGAAATAAGTAAAACTGGAACTATAAACGTTTCAAAGACCGCAGATTATAAAGCAAGGACACCATTTCTAGCTGATATATTACAAAAAGAACTATGGGGAACCGCAGACAATACAAAAATATATGAAGCTACATTCACACCTAAGGTTAAAATAGATTTACCTACTGACTTTATGAGTATTAAAACATTGATGTTAGATGATGAACCCTATAACAACTACAGAATTGAGAAAGATGGAAATGAATCCTTCTTATATTTAAAGGCAATTCAGGAAGGTGATGTTAGGCTTCAATATAAGCCTTTCCCAATCACTATTGCAACAATAGATGATAATATACGAATTGACAATATAACATCACTAGGCATTGTATATGGCTTATGTAGATACTTTGCAATGTCAGAGCAAAACAGTTTCGTTGAAGATATTTGCAATCGAAAGTTTAATGAAATTAAAAACAATAAAGTTAGACAACCAGCTGCAATCGAGCCTATAACAGATGTATATAGAGTAGGTGCATGGAATGAATGAAGTATTAATTAATATAGATAAGTTCTTAGGTGAAAACATTTCATTAACTGGTGATACTAATCTGAAAATGGGTGAATTAAGTTTGTGTCAAAACGCAAAGATAACACCTGAAATGAAGATTAGAAAGAGAGAAGGATACAAGCAGTTATTTGCAACTTTAAACAATAGAATACAAGGGCAATGGAGCGGTTTAATAAACGGCTCTTTTTTTCATTTATTCGCATGCAATGGATTTCTTTATGAACATGTTGGAGGAACTATTGTAAATTATGGAGCTTTAACAAATGCACCAACTAACTTCTTTTATTTTGGTGCTAAGGTATATATACAAAATGGTGTAGATTACAAGTCATTTGATGGTACTAGTTTAATAGATGTAGTTGGATATACACCTAAGATAGCAATAGGAACTCCTCCAACTGGTGGAGGAACACCATTCGAGAATGTAAACTTACTAAACGGAAAGAAACATCAAACATTCAATGCAGATGGTGTTGTTAAGATTTATACCATAGCAGAGAGCAACATAACAAGTATTGATAGTGTTTATGTCAATGGAGTATTAAAGACTCTTACAACGGACTATACAGTCAATTTAACTACTGGTGTGATTACCTTTGTAGTTATTCCAATAGTAGGACAAGACAACATTGACATTTATTGGACTAAAGGAACTGGCTCCAGGAGTGAAGTTACAAGTTATTTAAATGCGATCCTATTTGGTGGGAAAAATGATACTAGAGTTCATTTATACAATAATGGTACAAACGTAATAACCTTTAGTGGATTAGCTAATGGTGTGCCTAGTGCTGAATACTTCCCTGCATTTAATACAAGTGTAGTTGGTGGTGGACAATATCCTATTACAAGCATAATTAAACAATACGACCGCATGATTATAAGCACTAAACAAGCTAGTTTCTATTCGAATTATGATTTTACTAACGATATAGCATCATTCCCTTTATATCCTTTGAATGATAAGGCAGGAGCATTGCAGCAAGGACAATTAATATTAAACAATCCTTTCATAGTTAATAATTCAGTTATAGAAATAGTAGCATCAAGCGTAAGGGATGAAAGAAACATAGTCAATAAATCTACTAGAGTACAACCCTTATTAGATGTTGTAGACTTAAAGACCGCTATAACATTTGATTATGAGGAACTTAGTGAGTATTGGTTGTGTGTAAACAAAAGAGTATTTATATATAACTATGGTAATGACACATGGTATCACTACGACCTAGCCGACATTCCTACTTGTTTTACTGTTATAGATAGTAAACTATTCATGGGAACGTCAACTGGCCTGATTATGGAATGGGCAGAATACAACAAAGTAGACTCAATCCCTAAGTATCTTACAGACAACGGAGTAACAATACATACTAGAGCCGAATTAGGGTTCATGGATGGTGGAGCAAGTTTTAGAAGAAAGTTTTTAAATTTTGGATGGGTAGGATTGAAGCCTGAAAGTAAGAGTAAATGTTTTGTAGAATGGACAAGTGACTATGATTCAAGCACAGATAAAGAATTAATCTACTATTCACTAATGGATTTTGGAGCAATAGACTTTTCTAACTTCTCATTTTTAACTAATTACAATCCTCAACCATTTAGAATAAAGTTAAAAGCTAAAAAGTTTGCATTTTTCAAATTAATATTAACAAACGACAGTAATTCCGACACTATGACTATTTTAAATGTTACATTACCAATGGTTATGGGTGGAACTACTAAATAAGGAGGTACTAAATGTTACCTAGATATTCAGCAACAACAAATATAATAAGAAGTTTATCAGACCAACCCAATCAAGTAGAAGGGTTCACACCAGCAGATCTTAAATTAAAATTCGACCAGGGAGCAATAGACAATGAAACATATACTACTTTATTGGTAGAAGCTATTGAACTCCAATACGCAACGAAATCAGAAGTTAATCAAGTAATAGCAGGAACAGTAAATATAATAGATGCATCCACTGGCAAGAAGTATGTGTATGTAGTTGTAAATGGTGTACCTGGAATAATGGAGGTGGCTTAATGGCTATAGGAGATACAATTTTAATAGCAAAAGAATCTAGCGTGCAATTAGCAGTAGCAGACACAACAGTTTTAAAAACAGACACCGGTAAGTTAAAAACATTACTAGCAGATGGTGCAGTATATGCCGATAACTTTCCTATAGCTGCAATAGAAACAACTAATTTAGTCGCAAATCTTACCGGCAAATACGAACTTTTAGGATTAATGTTATCTGTTGCAGGCTATTTTTCAATTCAAATAGATGGGAATACTAATAGAAAGTTTATGCCTGCTACTGGTGTTAATCTTCCCCCACAATTTATTAATTTGCTAGGCATGGGCATAAAGTGCAATACCTCAATGATTATAAAATGTTCATCGGCAGGGAGTAGCGCAGTATATAGAGAGTTACCATAATTAAAGCACTCATTAAGGGTGCTTTTTTCTTTTAAATAAACCTCAAAGGAGGAATAAAATATGGCTTATCCGCAAAGCAAAATAGATGACGCAACAATGGTAAATGTAAATGGTAAAAGTTACGCAAAAGACTATGCGAATAACATTGCAAACCAAGAAGAAATGAGATTACAAAACATACAAGGCAATGACAAGGTTGTAAATGATATTAAAGGTAACGCATGGAACAATACAACTGGTGAACAAATGAGTTTTGCACCACAACCCACCGCATACAATGCTACACCTGATATAAACTCAATGAAACAATATCAGATGCAACAAAACGCGGCAGGACTAGAGAAGGCAAAGAATACTTCTTTAGCTAATTTGAGTGCAGAAAGAGAAAAGATAGCACCAACTTATTATAATAATCGTGCTAAAACTTCTACTTCTTCACAATTAGGTGCTAAGAGTTTAGCAGAGTTTATGGCAAATAGAGGTCAATCTAGTTCGGGTATGGCTACACAATCAGAACTTAATCGTAATATGCAACTCCAAGGAGATATAGGTAACTTAAACATACAAGAACAAGGAGCCTTTAACGATAACTCTAGGCGAGTAACAGATACAAACAATGCTTATAATTCAGACTTAGCAAGTTCTAATGCAGGCATAGAAGCTAGTGCAATGCAACAGATGATACAAGCTAGACAAATGGAAGAAGCACAGAGAATATCACAAATGAACGCAGACAGACAATTTGATTATGGAGTTAGTAGAGATACAGTAGGAGATAATAGATACGCTACAGAAACCGCTTATAACCAAGGCAGAGATAATGTGCAAGATACTGGAATGTTAGCAAATGGACAATTCACTCAACAAGGACAAGCAAATAACATGAGTATGCAAGTTCAACAAGCACAGTTAGATGAAATGCAAAACCCTAACAGTACAACTAACCAACTAGCAAAATTAGGACTACAAACCGCACAACTTAACTTTGCTGCATTACCTCAACAATTAAAATCACAAGCACAACAAATAGCACAACAACTTCAACAAGGTTCAATTGATATGAAAACCGCACAAATTAAACTTGACTACCTTCCTAGAATGATGCAAGCAGAATTAAGCCAAACACAAGCACAGATAAGTGCTACAAATAGAAGTAATCAACCTAGTGGCGGTGGTGGTGCTAATGGTGAATACACTAAAGCAGAAATAGGTGATCAAGCGTGGTCAACTTTCATAAGTGAGTTTAATAACGGAAATGGTGAAGAATGGTTAAATGAAAATTCAGATAGAATTATTAAAAACGCAGGAAGTGCAGTTTATTTAAAAATGATAGCACAATTAAAGACTTTACCAGTTAGTAAAAAAACACAAACAATCCAATACAATGATTCGAGAAAACAACAAACATTAGATTATAATAGGCAACCAATGTAGGAGGTAAAACATGGCTAAAACTAAATATTATCCTATGCCCGACTTTTTAAAACCACAAAGCAAACCTACTGAACGTGTTAAAAAAGAATATAACTACAATACCAATGTAACTGCCAATACAGAAATGGAGAATAGAAAAAGCTATGTTGCTCCGATAATAACAAAGCCAGTATCAAAAGAGTTTAAAAAGTCATATACAGATGTAAAAGATTTTAGGGTAGCAGAACAAAAGAAATTGACTACACCAATAAAAACAGAAGTTAAAAAGCCTTTATCCACATTACCTAAAAAAGTAGTGCAACAAGGTAAAGTAATAACTAAGCCTTTAAACAGACCCGACAACCCTTTTGCACCATTGTTTGTTAATGCACTCAATACCGCTTCATTGGGTGCATTAGAAGCAAACAACGATACTATCAAGCAATTACATGCTAAGTCACCAATAACCTCTACAATCGGAAGCATGGCAGGATATGCATTGCCTTTTAGTGCAGGAAGTAAACTTATAAAACCTCTTACAAGCAAAATTGCTAAACCTTTATTAAAAAGAGTTGTAGAAGGTGCGGTAGTTGGTAGTGGAGTAGAAGCAACGAGCGGATTAATAGGACAAAGAGGATTAGAACAAACCAAGAAGAATGTTGCGTTAGGTGCTTTAATAGGTGGTGTAGCTGATGTCGGGTTATATGGTGCAGGTAAGTTAATCTCTAAAGGTATGCAGAAGTTCGGTAAAGGGGTTACAGAGAGCGTTATACCTCCAACTAATGCAATTACACCTAAGAACGCTTTAAGTAAGCCACAAGGGGCAAAACAGACGTTTACAAGACCACAAGTAGAAACTCCTAAGATAGAAACACCACAAGCACAATCTTTAAAATTCAATAATGATTATGGCAAATTAAAGCCTAGTATAGTACAAATGAAAAACGATACTTTACCTCTAAAGGAAAGAGATATTTTTAATGTTAGTAATAAGAAAGTAAACGCTTATCAGTACGACAATCCAACAGTTAAACCGTATATGGCAGAAGAAGCCAAAATATTAAAAGGTGAAATTGAAAGAGGTTCAAGTCCTATAAGTGCAAAAACTAACAACATTAAAGTACCTGGCGGAAGTAATGATGCAGTTGAAACTTTAGGCTATGGAAATATTCCAAGTGTTAGAAGTGAAACTACAAAAGAATTAAGCAAACTAGGCACATATAAAGAAATAGATAAAGCACTAGACGATATTATTCACGATAAAGGCAGAGAAAACTATGCACTTGCTAAAAAAGTCGAATTAACCTTAGATGAAAGAATGACAAAGGGTTATAGAGAAGATGTGTTAGGACACGATATACCTCCAAATAGTGAATATTTACAAGAGAAAGCTTTTATTGATGGTATGCCACAACAAATTAATACTAGCACAATCAATAAGACACAATTACAATCCAAATTAAAGCCACAAGCAACAATTAAACCTCCTAGTGCAAATACACCTATAAATAATAAACTTCCTTCTATCGAGCCACCACAAGCAAATAACATACCTCCAATAAATGATAACGCACCGCTTGTAAATGGCAAAAGTAGATTTTCAAACGTAACACTAAAAGAATCGGCAAATAGTGCTGAACAGTTTAAAAAGGATTTAAAAGAACTTGATTTAGGATATGAAAAAGTTACGAATGAAAACTCTTTAAGACAAGCAAATGTTCGTATTTCAGAAGATGTTGAAAAAGCGGTTAAATATGTTATGAATAATAAAGAAGTAGGTTCCGCAGAACATACAACTACCGCAATACAATTAATTAACAAGTTTCAAAAGGAAGGTAACTACGAAAGAGCTATAGATATTGCAAGTGACATTTCAAGTAAACTCACTAAGAATGGACAAGCAATTCAAGCAGCTAGTATTTACGATAGATTATCTCCCGAAGGTATTTTGTTATATGCCCAAAGACAAGTTAATAAAATAAATGACCAAAGATGGTTTAAGGGGTTGACTAAGGAACAGAAAATTAATCCTGAATTAGCAAAACAACTTCAAGAAATATCGGGTAACATGAAAAACTTAACTGGTGATGCCAAGATAGAAGCAAGTCAAGAACTTCAACAAGTATTACAAGCACTAGGGAAATCTTCACCGCTTAGAAAAATAGAATCAGCACAAACTATAGGACAGTTACTTAATCCTAAAACCTTAATCAGAAATACAATAGGTAATGAGATATTCTACAGAGTAGAAAGAATTAATAAATATATAGCAACTCCTATTGATATTGCAAAAGTTAATTTACAAGGTGTAGGAGGATTAATTAAAAATGGTAAGTTTGTACCAGGGGAAAGAACAGTTACTTTTAAAACTGGTAAGCAAGGTGGTTATTGGGATGGTTTCTTTAAAGGTACAAAAGCAGGGTGGAAAGGTGTCAACCCTGGAGGACTTCAAACACAATATGACTTAACTGCTCCTGCATTTAGTGGTAAATGGAATCCTATGACTTACCTTGAAAAGACTTTAGGCGCTGCTCTAAAAGGTTTTGACTATGCTGCTTATACAAGGGCGGTTAATCAAACAGTTGGGGAAATGGGTACTTTAAGTGCTATCAATAAAGGCTTAAAAGGTGAAGCAAAACAAATTGCTATAAAAGAGTTTGTAGGCACTGCCAATAAAAACATTTTAGATATTGCAGACCAGTATGGTAAATATGTAACTTTCCAAGATGACAATGTACTTTCCAAGGGATTATCCGCAATTAAAAAAGGTATGAATTTAAACAAAGATTTTGGTGTAGGTTCTCTAGTAATTAAATACCCTAAGACACCTGGAGCATTAGTAATGCGTGGATTAGATTATAGTCCTGCGGGATTTTTGAAATCTGCTTATACAGTAGCTAAACCATTTTTAAGTGGTGGTAAAACTAACCCAAGAGAAGCTACAATGCAGTTATCGAGAGCAATTACTGGAACGTTAGGCTTTACTGGTTTAGGTTATTACTTAGCAGACAATGATGTTATAACTGGAAGGTTCGACAAAGATAAAGATGTAAGGGATTTAGAAAATCAAACGGGTACTGGTAGTTACAAAGTTAATTTAACTGCACTTGAAAGATGGGCAAAAAGTGGCTTTGATGGTAAAACGCTAAAGTTACAAGATGGTGACACAATGTTTTCATATGATTGGATGCAACCAGTAGCCATGGCATTAAGTTTTGGTGCTAATATTAATAGTAACTTAAAAGAAAATAAAGGCGCTTTAAATAGTACAAGTGCGGTTGTGGCTTCATCATTAGAGGGTGCTATAGGTACTATAACAGAACAACCAGTATTACAAGGATTAGCAAGACAATTCCAAGGTTATGACTTAGGACAGAACGCAACAAATACATTAAAAGGTATACCTTCAAGTTTTACTCCTACAGTATTAAATCAAGTTAGACAATTACAAGATAATACTGGTAGGTCAACATATGATCCTAGTCCTTTAAAAGAAGCTTTTAATAAATCACAAGTTAAAATACCTGGACTATCTCAAAAACTTCCTAAAGCATATGACACAGAAGGAAAAGAAAAAGAGAATTTCCAAAATGGTAGCAATAACTTATTCAATGTAATGCTTAATCCAGGGTTCGTAAGTAAAAGTCAATCGACACCTACGCAAAAAGAAATACTTAGAATCTATAAAGATAGCAAACTTAAAACACAATTTCCAACAGTAGCACCTAAGAGCATTGCTGCAAGTTCAACTAATCCTTTAATTAATCTAACCGCAGAACAAATGTCAGAATATCAACAATTAATGGGTAGATATACATTACAAACTTATACTAATGCTATGGCTACAGACAGATATAAGAATTATTCATCAGATGAAGATAAAGCAAAAGTATTAAGTAATGCTATGTCAGATGCTCGTGAAAATGCTAAAATAGAAATGTTAAAGAAATTAAATAAATATTGGGGGTTAAAGTAGTGTTAGAACTTTTAGGCAATGGCATAGTAGTGCTAGGATTTGTATTAACTGGTGTCGCGGTAATAGTTTCGATCACGGGGTTAATTATTAAAACTACAAGAAGATTCAAAAAAAAGAACTCTTAATAGGGTTCTTTTTTAATGTCCGAAAGGTGGTGTTACCGCATGTGGTGGTGGTGGTGGATTTAATATAAAATAACATAAAAACCCTAAAGGCAATCACAAAATACACCTTTAGGGTTAATACTACGTTCTCGAAAGAACTTAGTTCATTATATTTTCTTTTGAGATAAAATGCAATAGCAAATATAGGAGGTATGACATGGGTGAAGAAGGTAACGAATTCAGACTTAATCAACATGAAAACGATATAAAGGACATAAAAGACGAAGTAAAAGACGTTAATAAAAGCGTAACTAATATGGAAAAAACTAATATTAGAATAGAACTCAACATGCAATCAATTTTAGATACTTATAAAGTCATTAAAAATACAACTATAGGGTTCGTGATCCTAAATATTTTAACAATGATATGGACTTTAAGTAAGAAATAGGGGTGTATGAATGAAAACCAAAGTTAAAATATACATAGTTGCATTTTTAATTATTATTTTAACCACTTTCAATCTCCTATGTTCTACGCATAAAGAAAATATCTACAATGCCACTATAAACGACCTAGACAACGTGTCAGAGATAGGAGAAATATTAAGCAATAGAATATACCTCTATGTTCAAACTAACGATATACAAAGCGTAGACGAGTTAGAAGGGCAGATAGACAATGTAGGTGAAGTTAGATTAAAAGAATTAAAGAAAATATATAAGTAGGAGGATTAACATGAGTTTAGTATCAAAACAATGTGTCGATTTTGTTAAGTCATTTGAAGGGTTTTCCGCTACTGTTTATCGTGATATAGCAAATGTACCTACAATTGGTTACGGAATGACTGGTAAGGAGATAGAAGGGTTAAAGCGTATTACAGAAGAACAAGCAAGTAAGATGTTAGAAAAGTTATTAAATGATAAGTACGCAACACCTATAAAAAAAGATTTAGACGGCAGAAGATTTTCATTAAACCAAAATGAATTTGATGCGTTAGTTTCAATGGCATATAACATAGGTGTAAATGGATTGTTAGGCTCAACACTTTACAAAAATGTACTCCAAGGCATAAAAGATAAAAACATAATTACTAGTAATTTTAGAGCCTGGGATAAGGCAACAGTAAACGGAAAGGTTAAAAGCATAGAAGGATTGTTAAGAAGAAGAACAGAAGAAGCACAGATGTTTTTTAAGCCTATGCCAGTAGAAAAGAAACCTTCATACCAAGAACGTTATGTAAGAGAGTTTCAAAAATTCTACAACACAGTAACAAAGACAACCTCACCTATTGCAGTAGATGGAATATGGGGAATAGAAAGTTTCAAGGCCTTAAATATATTAGAAAGCTTATTGAAAGGAGAATATAAATAATGATTAATAAAAAATGGTTTTTGAGTAAGACAGTATGGGTAAACGTAATAGCTTTAATTGGTGTTATGCTTCAAGCAATATATAACAAAGAAGTTATTCCAGTAGAGTTGCAAGCTACTATAATTTCAGTTATTAATCTGTTTCTAAGAACGATCACAAAAGAAAATATAGTTTGGTAAATTAATTAATCGGTATACTCTTAATCGGGTATACCTTTTTTTATTTTTTGGTTATACTATATTTAGGGGTGATATTATGGAATTTACAATTGAAAATTTAAACATGATTAACAACAGACTAGCCAAAGGTGAGAGTATAAGGACTATAAGTGCAGACTTAAAACTAAACAAGTCTACTATATCAACCACATTCCGTAAGCATGGTTATGTGTTTAGTAAGGAATCTAAACAATTCGACTTAATGCCACCAACTGTCCAAAATGAAAATGTAGCCAACAATATTAGTCTAACCAAAGAAGGCATATTCAATATACCTACTAAGACTAAGATTAAGGTTGTAAACAAGGCTTTTAATGTAGTTATGCGTGAAAGTCTAGCCAGTCAATTAGACAAATTAGCCAAGGAAAAGAATTACAGTAGAAATGAAATTATAAATATAATGTGCGAATATTGTATAAATAATATGAAATAAATTAAGGCTTAGAGCAATTCTAAGCCTTTTTATGTTAATAAGGAACTTCTTCTATAACCTCTACAAGCATTTTATAATTCTTTAGTTGTTCTGTTTCATATTCTGCCATAAGCCTATCCAGCAACGCTTCATTAACATACTTTGCTATATCCTCATAGTTATTATTAATAGGTTCTACCGCTTCAAGAGTTACTTTTAAATTTACTGACTTCATTTATACCGCTCCTTTTAATTTGGTTATAGTATAATATATGTAAAAAAGTGCATAAGTGTGCATAGCAAAATATATTATTAATTACTATTGACTAATATTGAATAATTGCATATAATACTATTAAAGGGGTGATATATATGAGTAAACTTTTAAAAACTAAAGAATTAGCGGAAATGTTTAGTGTACATCCTACCACTATTAATAGATGGAGGAAAGAAGCTAATCCAGTGCCATTTATCTTGTTAGGCAAAAACGTAAGGTTTGATTTAGAAAAAGTGATTCAATGGCTAGAAGATAAAAAGGAGGGTAAAAAGTAATATGTTTATGTTAAAAATACAAGTTGATGGCAATGCTGAAAATGACTTATTGTTTACTGATTTTGAAGATGCTATTGAAATGCTTAATTTTATTAAAGTATTTAAAGGACATTGTAAAACTGTTTGCGAATACAATATTGCTGATAGTGAAATTTACGAATAATTTTAAAATCAATTACACATTTCGTTTAAAAGGGTGTTATAATGAAAATACCAAAGCAAAAAAAGAAAAATAGCAGATGTGGTTATCTGCTAAATGTGAAGTATTAAATTCTTAAGTAATCACTTACTTATAGTATATACCATATAGATCTAGAAATATACAAGAATTTATTACTTCTAAAAGAAATTTTAGGAGGAATGTTCAATGAACAAATTAAAAAGAGTAGTTATAAAAGAAGAATTAGTCGCACTTACTGGTGATTATAAAAAAGCATTGATGCTTAACCAGTTTATTTATTGGAGTGAAAGAGTAAAAGATTTTGATAAATTCATGGAAGAAGAAAAGGAAAGATATATAAGGCATGGCAAATCTGAAATAGCTGACGGAATATTACTAGCAAATGGATGGATATTTAAAAAAGCAGAGGAATTATCAGACGAAATAATGATAGATTACAAAATAAAAGCAATGAGAGAGCATCTTAAATTCTTAGTAGAAAAGGGATGGCTAGACGAAAGAACTAATCCAAATTTCAATTGGGATAAGACAAAACAATATAGAGTTAATTTAATCAAAATACAACAAGATTTATTGAAAATAGGCTACTGTTTAGAAGGATATTCTTTAGATATTAACTTCATAAAGGCTGAAAATACACCATTAGTTGAAAATGTACAATCGAATGAGTACAAAAAGGAAGTTCGAACTTTCCAAAAAGGTAATGGAATAGACTTAAAAGAAACAGCAATACCAAAGACTACTACAGAGATTACTAAAAATATATATACAAAAGATTTTGAAACATGGTATGGCTTATACCCAAATAAGTTTAATAAAGAACAAACCTTCAAAAATTGGAATTCTATTTTAAAAGAAGATTGCAAAGAAAATATTGCAAAAGCTACTGTAGAATATTTAAAACAAATTAAAGAACATAAGACAGAATTAAAATATATAATTAGGTCAACAAATTTCATAGGACAAAAGAAACAGTATAAGGGATATTTAAACGAAACAGTTAAACCAATCAAACCACCATTTGGAATAGTGGAGGTAACTATATAATGAATAATGATATAGAGGATATTAAAAGAAAGTACGGTCAACAAGCTGAAACAATAATAGCTAGTGGGTTGAACTTAATTAGTAAAAATAAAAAATATCATTGTCCTAATACATTCGGTCATAATCATGGAGATAAAAACCCTAGTATGAGTTGGGATCCAAACGCTTTACAATTTCATTGTTTTGGATGTAATAGCAATTTAGATTTATACGGATATTACAAAGAGCATCTAAACTATACACACCAAGAAATAATAAGGGAATTGCTAGACAAAACGGATTATAAAAAAACCTCTATGCAAATAAGCAGAGATACATTCACAGAAGAAACTAAGAAGATTACACCTATAACTGATGATTGTATTGCTTATATAAATAAAAGAGGTATAAACGCAACTACTATAAAGGAATTTGGATTAGGCTCTTATAGGAATGAAATAGCGTTTCCCTATGTTAAACATGAAAGTGTAATAGGATATAAACTTAGAAAACCTATAAAAAATCCACCTAAGCCTAAAATGACAAGTATAACTGGTTCAAAGCCTTATCTCTTTAATTCACAGAATGTTGCAATAGGTTCAGAACTTATTATATGTGAGGGTGAATTTGATTGCATGATAATTAGTCAATGTGGCTTCAAGAACGTAGTTAGTGTAGGAGCAGGAGCCAACAGTATATCAGCACTTTTAGAACAAGCTAAAGACTTCCTAAGTAAATTTGAAATATTGATTATTGTTTCAGATAATGACGATTCGGGAACCAATATGGATAAATTATTTATAGATACTTTTGGAGATAAAGCCAAGTTAATTGATAAAAAACTCTATGTACACAATGATGTTAATGAGGAATATATCTTCTTTAAAGAAAAAAAGATAATTCAAATAATCGAAAGTGCTAGATTTAAAATAGAAGGTAGACGAGATTTAGATAAGACACCATACAAAGGATTATCAAGTAAAACTGGTAAGTATGTGCCTACTGGAATAACCACAGTAGATAACGCTATAAATGATTTAGCACCTGGATGCGTAACTTTAATAACTGGTAGAAGTAACGGAGGTAAAACAACCTTTACTAAACAAATAATGGCTAATGCTATTGATAAAAACAATAAAGTTTATTTAATTAGTGGCGAAGGTGACCAAGAAATGTTAATAAACGAGTTATACCAATGTGTAATAGGCAAAGACAGTTCGGCTTATGATGCTATTAAAATTAACAAAAGGTATCACAAGGAGCCTAAAAAAGAGGTTTTAACCGCTATAAGAGAATGGCACAAAGGAAAGTTTACTTTATTTAATAAAGGTGAATCTAAACTTAAAACTATAGACCAGTTATTCAAAATGGTTGAAACTGAAATAAAATTCAACAAGTTTGACTTAGTAGTAATAGATAATCTTATGAGTATCTTATCAACACAAGCCAGTGAGAAGCTAGAAGCACAAGCCGATTTTGCACAAAGATGCCATGATTTAGCCAAAAATTACAATACACATATAATCCTAGTATTACACCCTAATAAGACTTATAAAAAGGGTGACGATATGGATTTTGAACAAATAAGCGGATCAAGTGACATTGCAAATAAAGCTGATAATATAATCAGTGTTATAAGGGAGTATGAGCAGGAAGAAATAAGCCAAGGTATAAACGGAAAAATATGCGTATTGAAAAATAGATATTATTCTGAATTGCCTAAATGTAATATACATTTTCAAAAGGAAACTGGATTATTGTTAGAAATAAACGAACAAACAAATAAAGCTGAATCTTATAATTTCACATGGAAAAAGTATTTAGATGCTAATAAGAAAATGATTTTAAATCCTAATTATTCTACTGATATTGTGGAGGTGGAGGGAGAATGTCCATTTTAACTTTTAAACAAAAATATAATGACTTACTATTAAGAGAAAAGAAAGCAGAATTATTCTTAGAAAATTCTAAAGTTTCACAAGCCGATAAAGATAAATGGATGCCAAAATTCGTAGAAATTACAGAACAATTAAGTTTGCTTATGAGGGAATATAAAAAAACTACTGGTGAAGAAATGACAACAGAAGAAGTATTGCAAGGCTTTAAGGTTGCTTGATGCAGCTTTAACCTTGTACTTTGAAAAATATGCAGACAAGGGCAACCAACCACTTGAAAGACTAATACAAATATTATTAATTGTGAGGGGGATATAAAATGAATAGAGAAATAAAGTTTAGAGCATGGGATAAAAGAAATGACGAAATGTGCGAGGTTATC
>Ga0209100_1000375_pt1 | contig 40405 bp, 37 predicted proteins | sample lystaG_FD_185480 | JGI IMG/M metagenome (GOLD analysis project Ga0209100, IMG submission 185480) | Glacier valley bacterial and archeal communities from Borup Fiord, Nunavut, Canada, to study Microbial Dark Matter (Phase II) -... | ecosystem: Environmental > Aquatic > Freshwater > Ice > Glacier ... | reverse complement strand
TGCGAAGTCCGGTAATCATCGTGCTCAGTTAGCCATGGACATGCTGGCATTTCAAGTTAAAAAACACATCGGAGCGTATGCTGCCGAAATGAATGGGATCGATGCCTTGATCTTTACTGCCGGTATCGGGGAGAATGCATCCATGATACGAGCTGATATCTGTAAAGAAATGGATTTCCTGGGAATCCGTTTGGATGAAAAACTGAACGAAGAGTTCAACCATCGATTGGGTAAGATATCATCTTCTGACAGCCGTTGCGAAGTATGGATCATACCGACAGATGAAGAAGAGATCATCGCTCAAGATGCTTACGAGATCGCGACGACAGTCCAAGTGAAACTTCCGAAACCGACACAGTTCTCATTATTTTAGTTGCGAGTCTTCAATCAAACTTTATAAATTTTACCTTGAATTGACAGAGCTACTTTGATATAATGGGAATGCTTGTAAAATGCGCGTGTGGCGAAACTGGCAGACGCACTAGACTTAGGATCTAGCGGGCAACCATGCAGGTTCAAGTCCTGTCACGCGCACCAAATAGTAAAAAAATCGCGAAAGCGAACTGAAGAGCCCCTCTAAAAAGGGGCTTTTTAATACTTCGGCTATGTATCGATCTGTTATTGAATCGATCTGTTAAATCAATAGATATTTAGGGCAACTTGAAATGAATCGGTTATTTTTTTGAATTTCAATTTTAAAAGAATACTATTTTTTCTGTTCAACTATCCATGAGATTGTGATTATTCCTAAAATACTTCGCTAAGTCTACGGAAAAAGACAGCGATTGAAAAGAGACATAATGGATTATACTTTGGTTGAAAACAAGAGAACGGATTCTCCGATCTAGTAAAACTGAGGAAATAACATGAAGAACTACCAAATATCATTGCAACGAATCGATACTAAATTCAGAGTTATCGCCTGCCTGATTCAAATCGCTATCTTCGATATCATTCTTTATATTCTTTCCATTTTTATTTTAAATCTGTTTAAAAGCGATTCCATTCTTAAAATCATTTATAACATCATGGGCATCGGTACCATCTTTTTTTACGGTATTTGCAATCGGGTGTTCTTTAATGATATGGATGCAAAGCAACTAAAAAAGTCGGTTATCTATGCGATGGGAATGGAAATAATCTTGTTTTTATTAAGTATTTTTATTGGAGGAGTATTCGCAATTCTTTATCAGTGGATCGGCGGAATGGCATGGATCGTGTTCCTAGTGTTGATTTTCTTACCAACCGTATCACTTCTTCAACTGATTGCACAACTTGCAATGTTGGCGTTTCCATTAATATTTCTGGTATTACGAAAAGGGAAGTAAGTCACCAATAAAGCCAATTTATAAAAAACAGGAGGACAAAAAAATGTCAGTTATGAGATTAATCAGTTCGTCACGTAGTGAAATCCAAAGCATGAGTGCGAAAGAACTTAAAGCGTCAATCAAAGGGTCTGAAGGTAGAGTCATCATGTCACAACTTGGATTACATTCAAACGTGATCCGCGATGCTTCAAATCCGGAATTAGCCCAAGCGTTCGGAGCTGATATGATTATGATCAACGGATATCCGATGGATAAGGATGTTTTAACCGGATGTGAAATTCAAAAATATCATGGAAGGGAGTTGGGATGGGTCACAGAGGCTGCAAGACTAAGCGATTTAAAGCAATATGTCGATATTCCGATGGGTATTTATTTGGAGTGTGGAAACCCGGAAGTCATGAAAAACCAAGAAGTTACTACATATGGTTGGAAAGAGATTGCGGAGTGTCGTAAAGCCGTCAAGGCGAACTTCGCCAAGTTAAAGGATGAAGGGGCTGCTTTTGTTGTATTGGCCGGAAATCCAGGGAGTGGAACGACTTATGATAATATCATCCAAGCTACCAGAGAAGCCAAAGAGGTTGTCGGTGATGATGTATTGATTTTCGCGGGAAAATGGGAAGATGGAAATATCCAACCGATTCTCGGAGATCCGGTTCTTGGACAAGTTGAGTCAAAACGCATCATCACAGAATTGATCGATGTCGGTGCGGATTGTATTACGCTTGCTATGCCGGGAGCCAGAACAGGCATTAGTACTGAAGATATCCGTGAGTTGACAACATTCATCCATACATATAAACCCGGCACGTTGGTGTTGAGTTTCTTGGATGGCTCAATCGAAGGTGCCGATGAGGAAACAATACGATTATGCAGTCTTGAATCTAAAAAGACAGGTGCCGATATCCACGCGATCGGTGATGCAGGTTTACATGGAATCGCTGTGCCTGAAGATATTTATACAATGGCCATCGCACTTAAGGGTCGCAGACTTACTTGGAAACGTCTCGCAGGAAGCCGCAGATAGAGTATACAAAACATCTATGATTGTGAAAATCCTAATCGATCTCAGGATTCAATAAAAGTAGGATTAACTTCGCTAAGTTTGGAGAAAAGCCAACTCATACATACATTAAGAGTTGATTGAATGAGTGGGAAGAATATCAACACAAAGGAGAAATATTATGAAAATCGGAATTGGGAATGATCATGTTGCTGTCGACATGAAGAATCTGATATCGGACTATTTACTTTCAAGGGGCCATGAAATCGTAAATTTCGGGACTGACAGTTCCAATCGTTTCAATTATCCTGTATCAGGAGAAGCGGTTGCGAATGCCGTAATAAACAAGGATGTAGATTACGGTATTGTCATCTGTGGAACCGGTGTGGGAATCTCTTTAGCCGCGAATAAAGTGAATGGTATCCGATGCTGCGTGTGCAGTGAACCGTATTCCGCTATGTTGTCGAAACAGCACAACAATACAAATATGTTGGCTTTTGGATCCCGAGTCATCGGAATTGAGACTGCGAAGATGATAGTGGATTGCTGGTTGAATGCCGAGTTCGAAGGTGGAAGACATCAGACAAGAATAGATATGCTCGTCGATATTGAAAAAAAACAAAATAAATAAAGGAGAATCATGATGACAGACGTAAAACGACTCATCAGTGCAACTAAGAGTGATTTTGCTAAGATGACACCAATGCAAATGAAAGAATCCATACTAAAATCCGAAGGTCGTGTAATCATGGGACAGCATTTGTTGTTTGCTGGTGAAGGGTTAGTGCGCGGAGTTACCAACACCGAACTGATGTTCGCATGGGGTGCTGACATGGTTATGCTGAATACGATGGATCTCGATCATCTAGAAAATAATCCGGGTCTGCAAGGTTTTACGATTCATCAACTTAAAGAGTTATGCAATCGTCCGATTGGTGTCTATCTTGGGTGCCCTAAAGCCGGTGAGGAACTCGAAAGCAAACTTTATCGCAGAGAAGGAATGCTCGCTACTGAAGAACATGTTGTGAAAGCTTTGGAAATGGGATTTGATTTTATCATTCTCGGTGGAAATCCGGGTAGCGGTACCTCCATTCATGATGTGATCGAAGCAACGAAGATGGTGAAACGCATCGCCGGAGATAACGTTTTCGTTTTTGCGGGAAAATGGGAAGACGGCGTTAATGAAAAAGTATTGGGTGATCCATTGGCTCAACGCAACGCGAAAGATATCATCAAGGAATTGATTGAAGCCGGGGCTGACTGCATCGATCTTCCGGCGCCTGGCTCACGTCACGGTATCACGGTTGAAATGATTCGAGAGCTTGTTGAATTCACTCATCGATACAAACCAGGTACCTTAGCAATGACGTTCTTAAATAGTTCGGTCGAATGTGCAGATATTGAAACCATTCGTCTTATTGCACTGTTGATGAAAGAAACCGGTGCTGATATCCATGCTATCGGAGACGGTGGATTCGGTGGATGTTCCTCTCCCGAGAATATCCATCAGTTGTCTGTAACAATGAAAGGTAGGAATTATACCTATTTCAGAATGGCTAGCGTCAATCGTTGAAAGAATGCTTGCAGATATGCGAAATAACAATCCATCATCCCCAAACGGAGATGGATTTTTTCTTGAAGTTGCACGCAAAGATTGTTTGCAGACAAAATCATATGCAATAACGCAAATATTACTCAAATTTAGGGCTACTGTATTTAAGAAGAATTGTGCGTATTAAACAGAAATGATACATTTTGGGTATGTGAATAAGTCATCGAAAATTTCGCTAAGTATTGCGAAAAAAAGTAAGAGGTAGAATCTATTTTATAGAATGACTAGGTTGATTTGATCGGAGCTATATCAAATTAACGGTTGATGAGCCGTGGAAAAGGACGAATTTTAATTTATAATGCATAAAAATCGAATAAAAAGAGTGAGTATGAGGAGAGAATCATCAATGTGATATATTTCATCATTATATTCGACAATTTTTACTCATTGATTAGTTGAATAAAATGACAGATAACTGTTGGATAGAATAATACACTATGATTCGAAGAATAGATTATAATTTAGTGAATCACTTCGCTAAGTCTAGCGAAATAAGCGCGAATGACAAAATCATTCTATTTGGTAAACTATACATGTAGAGAACCAAGTGGGATGAAGTCTTCGGGAACAGGAGAAACAGATGATAACTGACCGACAACTTAGAATTCTGAATCGTTTGGCTGACCAAGCTGGTACTAATAAGAAAGGTGACGAATTTGCACATGAATTGAATGTGAGTTTAAAGACGATCCAAACCGATATCAAGGATCTAAAAAATCTTCTTGTCGGTACCGGTGCGCAGATTGAAGCACACACTGGAATTGGGTATTGTCTCACTGTCAGTGATGAAGCACACTTTAATAAATTCCGTGCTGGGATGTTGAAATCGAAACTCAATGTTGCTAATTTTGAAGATCAGAATGCGCGTATTCTCTACATATTGAAATTTCTGTTGTTTACACGGGAATATGTTAAAGGCGATGATCTAGCGGATATCATATATCTTTCAAAATCTCGGCTTACTAGTGATTTGAATCAGATACGCGAAATCCTTGCAAAATATGATCTGACATTGGTGCATAAGCCGAAGTACGGAATGAAAATCATCGGGAGTGAGATGAGTAAACGTCGCTGCATCACTGGTGAAGGAGTTCCAGTATTCAGTTTCAATTATTTCGAAGAGGGCTCCAGCCAAGATAACGAACTTTTGTCTGATGTCAGTGGAATCACGACCGAAGAGATGTTGAAAGCAAGATACAAAACATCTGACGTCGTATTGCAAAACTTGATCATGCATATCTTCATCAGCGTGAAACGAATCATTGTTCAGGAATGCGTAGAAGATGAAAGTGTATTGGATAACCTGGATATCACCAATGCAGAACTTCAACTTGCCGAAAATATTCTCAAAGAGTTATCGTTAAAATATGGATTTATTTATCCAAAACAGGAAGTCTACTATCTGTCGTTGAATCTGTTAGGTAAAAAGAACTATGAAAGTGAAGACGTTATAAGCGAAAAGATTGATACCTTAGTTATCAATATACTTGATAAGATCAAAAATAAGACCGGTTTGGATTTGACCTATGATGTTGAATTAAGAATATCGCTGGCTTTGCATTTAGTTCCGTTGATGTTGCGCATTGAGCACAATATGCAACTTGAAAACTTGTTGGTAGACGAGATTAAACAGTACTTCACTTTGGCTTACGATCTGGCAGTAATGGCTGCGAATGTTATCCGAAAAGAAGTGAAGGTCAATTTACGTGATGATGAAGTCGGTTATTTAGCCATCCATTTCAATCTATCTCTTCAGAAACAAACCTATTCGCAGAAACCAAAACGAATTCTCATCCTTTGTTCATCCCGACGCAGCGATTCGCTGTTGATGAAATATAAACTTCTGCGTTGGTTCAAAGAAATGATATCCGAAATGGAAGTCAAGAACTTCAGTGAGCTATCACAAACGGACCTGTCGAAATATGATGTGATCTTCACTACTACTCTGAATGATGCGTCGGTTCCGAAGAATGCGATTAAAATCAACTACTTTCTTGATGATTCCGACTATCGCAGGATTGAAAGAGCTCTGACAGGTATGAATGAACCGAACGAAATTATCAATTTCTTCGATAAGAATCTGTTTATTCCGAAAGCTGAAGCAGAGTCGCAGGAAGATGCGATTGCACAAATGTGTGCACTGATTCAGAAGTTCAGACGGATTCCTCCAGATTTCTACGAATCGGTCATTCGACGGGAATTGCTGGGTTCGACAGCATTCGGGAATATGATTGCACTTCCGCATCCGGAAGGATTGATCTCCGATGAAACATTTGTATGTACAGCTATCCTGAATCATCCCATCATTTGGGGTAACAATAAAATCCAAATCATCTTATTGGTTTCGATACAGCAGGGAAATGAAAAAGATCTAAGGGAATTATTTGAAGTCTTATCAAAAGTGTTATCGGATAAAGAAGGAATTGCTCAACTACTCAAAACCAAGAGTTATAAACAGTTGACTGAAGTAATCAAGAAAGCATTTGAACAAATCTAAAGAGGAAACAACATGAATGAAGAAATCAGTTTTCAATTAATCCTGCATGCAGGGAATTCAAGATCGAGTTCAATGGAAGCATTGGAAATGGCGCGTAATGCTCGTTTTGCCGAAGCTGAAGAGAAATTGACCGAAGCAGAGGATGAGCTTCACCAAGCACATGAATCTCAGACGAAATTACTGGTTGATGAAGCGCGAGGAATCGAGTTTAGGCCTAATATTCTATTGATCCATGCGCAAGATCACTTTACGGCTGCCATGCTGAATTTGGATCTCTCACGCGAATTGGTGCATATGTATCGTCTCTTACTGAAGAAGTAACATGCGAAGACATGTAGAATACTGAGAAAGGAGAAACAACATGAAAATTCTGTTAGTATGTGCGGCCGGTATGTCGACGAGCTTGCTCGTAAACAATATGAAGAAATTTGCTGATGAAGATGATGTTATCGATGCGTTACCTGTTTCCGAATTGAAGAAAAGTATCGGAAAGTTCGATATCGTTCTGGTTGGTCCGCAAGTGCGATATAAAATGGGTGTCATAGAGGCACTGGCGAAAGAATACAACATCGTCACTGCCCTGATTGATATGAAATCTTATGGGGAGATGAATGGAAAAGCAGTGATGCAGCAGGCACAAGATTTATTTAAAAAATAAAGGAGGAAATTATTGTGCAAAAGAAAAAGGGTTTCTTTGATTCGATTACAGATTTTACAATGAAGATAGCCGAACCTATGGGAAGATTTGCCGAAAAACCATGGGTATCAGCACTTCAAAGCGGAATGGTCGCAATCATGCCGATCATTATCATTGGTTCGCTATTTATGGTCCTTGGAGCATTAGGTCAGCCATGGATCGGAGCGTCGGGTAAACCATTATTGCCGTTTTTGGCTCCGTATGCAGGTAAGATTCTGAATGTATTCCGCTTTACCATGAATTTCTTGGGCTTATACGCTGCGGTAGCAATCGCCATGGCCTACGCCGAAAAGCTCGACGTCGACGTCAAGAGTGCAGGACTTCTTTCACTCGCAACATTCTTCTTGATAACATTGAATGGTACATCATTGACCGGATCGGTTAAAGATGCCGCCGGAAAGGCGATTCCTTTCTCAATCGCGGGTATTCCGGTATCTTCGTTTAGTGCATCCGGGCTATTTACTGCGATCTTGGTCGGACTTCTATCTGTTCGCATATATAAGTTTATCGTCGATGCAAAAATCACGATTCGTATGCCAGCTAGCGTTCCACCAAACATTAGTAATGCATTCACATCCCTGATACCTTATGCTGTTGTTTTCATACTTGCATGGATCGTTCGTACAATGTTCAACTTCGACATCGTTACCTGGGTAACCACTTTGTTCCTGCCGATTTTCAAAGCAGCTGACAACATCTTTATGTATACAATCCGTATGACTTTAGGCAATCTGCTCTGGTCTGCCGGCTTGCATGGAGATAATATGTTATTACCAATTATCACACCATTTGTTACGCAGAATATCGCTGCGAATGCAGATGCTCTGACAAAGGGTATTGCATTACCATTCATTTGGACACAACCATTGGAAAGAATGAGTGGATGGACTGCAACTGTTTGGCCGTTATTGATCTTATTATTCCAATCTAAAGTTCCGGGTCATCGTACATTAGCTGTCGCCGCTCTCCCAGCTGCCGTCTTTACCATCGTCGAACCGGTTATATTTGGTTTACCGCTAGCATTGAATCCGTTCCTGATTGTTCCTTTCTTGCTTGCGACGGTCGTATCTTCCATTATCACTTATGGATCTGTCATGATTGGTTTCACGAGTCGGTTCTTCGCAGCCCTTCCTTGGGCGACGCCTCCGTTCATTCTTGGACCGGCAGCTTCCGGCGACTGGAAATGGGTTATCATCATAGTGCTTAACGTTGCCATCGGCTATGTCATCTTCTACCCGTTCTTCAAAGTATATGAAAAGAACGAATTAGCAAAACAAGCCGCTAAGTAAATAGTTGAAAGGAGGATTCTATGAACATAAACTATTCGCCTTCGATGATGTGTATCGATCTCTTAAATCTGAGGTTAGAAGTCGATCATTTGGCGAAAGCCGGATGCACCAGCTATCACATCGATGTCATGGACGGCAACTATGTTCCCAACATCACTCTGGGTTTACTGGATATCAAGGCGATCAATAGCATCAGTACGCTTCCCTTAGAAATACATCTGATGGTCAACGAACCCGCCAACATCATTGCATTATTAGATCTGGATAAGGTCGCAACGATCTTTGTCCATCCTGAAATCTGTACCCACTTGCATCGTACACTTACACAAATAAAACTGATGGGAAAACGTCCCGGGATCGTATTGAACCCCGGCTCTCCAATCATTTATCTGGAAGAAGTACTGGATGATGTGGATGCTGTTATGGTTATGTCCGTGAATCCGGGTTTCGCAGGTCAGAAGTTCATTGAATCGACCTATGATAAACTGCAACGGATTAGCGAACTGCTAAAAAACAAACAAAAAACGCTTGATGTGTTGGTGGACGGTTCCATCAGCGATAAAAACATCAAACGTCTCATTGAATGCGGGGCAAACGGATTTGTGCTAGGAACAGCAAGCATTTTCAGAGAGAATTTCGATTACGAGAAGAATCTCTGCCACCTCAAAGAGGCAGCGAAATAACCAACAGGGATAGAACTGACATTCTATCCCTTCTTACTTACTATTCCCAGCAATCTTATTGTACAACATTAAAGAAAAATAAAGGAGAAAAATATGAATACGAAATTTCATGAAGGATTTTTATGGGGCAGTTCGACCAACGCCCAACAATTCGAAGGAGCTTGGAATGTTGGAGGTAAAGGCGTATCGATTGCTGACGTTCGAGTTATCCCCGATATGCCTGCTGATGCCGATTTTGATGGATTCAAAACTGCATCCGACCATTACCATCATTTTAAGGAAGACATCGCCCTTTATGGCGAAATGGGTTTTGGTATCTATCGTTTTACAATGTCTTGGGCAAGGATTTTCCCTAATGGAGATGACGCTTTGCCTAACGAAGAAGGGTTGAATTATTACAGTGCGATGCTGGATGAATTGGAGAAGTTCAATATCAAACCGGTCGTCACTTTATATGCCTATGATATGCCCTTAGCTTTATTGACGAAATACAAAGGTTGGATGAGTCGTGAATGTATTGATGCATATCTGCATTATGTTGAAATCGTTGTAACTCGATTCAAAGGGCGTGTAAGCTATTGGGTGCCGTTCAATGAGCAGAATTTTTTATCTTTTGATTCAGAATATATGTCGGGTTATAAAGCGCAAAACATAGAGGAGATATTTTGTCTGGAACATCATTTCAATCTAGCCTATGCGAAAGCAACGGTACTGATTCATGGTATCGATCCACTTGCGAAGACCGGTGGTAATGTCGGTAATATGTGCCCTTACCCATTTTCATGCAATCCTTTGGATGTGGAAGCTTGCGACCAATTCGCCTATGGCATGGGCTACAGTTTCGCTGACATTTATGTTCGCGGACAATACTCAAAATTTTATTTAAAGAAATACAGAGATTTGGATCTCTCGAAAATCATCTTACCGGGAGATCTCGACGCAATCAAAAATGTTCAACCGGATTTCCTTTCCATCACTTACTACATGAGTAGTGCAATTGCTAGCGAAAGCAAAAATGGTCTTGGCGGATTGAAAGCCAAGAACCCGTATGTATCGCAGACGGAATGGGGATGGAATATCGATCCCTATGGTTTCAAACATTTCATTATGGATTTTTATCATCGCTATCAGATTCCAATCTTAATATTGGAAAACGGATTAGGCCATCGTGACACTGTAGAGCCGGATGGAAGTATCAATGACGACTATCGTATTGAATATCTGAAAAGCCATATCGAACGCATGTACGAAGCTGAAGATGAAGGTGCCGATATCATCGGATATCTTACATGGTCAGCGACCGATTTATACTCAACGCGCGAAGGATTTAATAAACGCTATGGATTTGTGTATGTCGATAAACAATCGATGACGCGAAGTAAAAAGAAGAGTTTCCATTGGTATAAAAAAGTTATAGCAACTAACGGGGAAAATCTCTCTATTTAAGGTTAAACAAGTCAGCGTATAAATAGAACGAGGACAGTAAAAAGACGACTTACTGATATTTCAATCGATCTAAAAATAAAATGTTTTTGCTTTACTCCATATTTTCACTATTTCGGTCATGTGTTGCAACTCAACTCAAACACGCCAAAATTGCAATCTTAACAAGTTAATAACTTGCATAGCCCTTAGAAATAAGGGCTTTTTATTTTCATAAATAAGATTTGATATAAATAATCACTTTGAATTGTTTTTCGTAAATTATAAATATAGTTGAGCTCTTGCAATTTTTCTCAATAAGTAGATAACCAAGATACATATTATAAATAGGTTTAGTTTTTGAGTCATTCAAATGTTCAAACTAATTGAACAAAAACAGACTTAATATTCTCTATTACTTTAGAAAAAGAAAATTAAATTTTTTCGAACTACAAGTTGAGTTTTGTTGAACTTCCATTTCAATGTGGCTTGATCAAATTATAATTTTTAGCTGGATGCGATTACTCTTGCCATTTTATCGGCAACGGTATTAAATTTAACACCCGAATGCGCCTTTACTTTAACAAATTTGATTTCCATACTCTTACTTTTGAGTTCAACAAAATCTGCATAATGTTGATAACATTGACAAACCGAGTGACGTTCTTTTATGTTTGATTGATGCGAGAAAAATTCTAAACCGCTCCAATCATAATAAATGGTTAAGTCAGTAACACCAAGTGACAATGAACTTTTAATGGCTATTTTCACTGCGTTCATTTCTGAGATGTTAGAGCCATACAGCTTTAAAATTTTGTACTTTCGTTGGAATGCAACTCGGTGCGGACGACACTTCTGGTTGATTTTCAGTACCGCTGCCGACCCCGAAATTTCGGTTTCGAAATTGTAACTTCCATCAACATAGGCAATTGCTTTGAGCTTTTTCATTTGTTTTCCTCCAAATGTATTAAAAATGCAGCTATTAACCAACAAACTGACACGTAATGTCATTTGAAAGTTAATAGCTGCATTTATTACGCCGGATGCAGATAAGAGGAGCTCTTATCCTTAAGCTTCCGAAGACCGGGCGGGAACCGTTATCCCCATCTTAGCTATAGCAAATTTCATGGTTTGCTATATATATACTTAATTGATTTTATTATTCCACAAATTTATATATTCTGCAATATAGTTTTATTATGCAATCCATCATTTCGGAATTTAACTTTACTGTATTCTTTGCACGAGAATTTGGATGAAATCGTCATATGTCGTACAGTTTAACACTTCTTTCATGGCATCGGGTTCAGTAAGGATCATTGTTAAATTCTCGAACACTTCATTAAATAGATTTCTGTCATTGCGATTGATACTCAGCATAAGAATCAGATTCACTTGGTTATTTCCCCATTGGGTTGGCTTTTCATTGATAATCACGAACATACCGGTTTTCTTAGCGTTCATTTTCATACAGTGAGGAATCGCCAGGTTATTGAAAGCAGTGGATGACATTCGCTCTCTGTCTTTGATTTCATCAATGAATGTCTCTGTAACGTATTCTTCGGCAACCAGGATGCTGCACATATACTCGATCGCTTCATTTTCAGATGTGAAAGATAAATTTCTGCGGAAAAATTTCGGATTTAAAATTTTGTTTAAATGAGAAAGAAAGATTATCTTCTTTTTTTCTTTCTTGATCGAATCAATCTTTTGGAATATTGCGTTGATATCTTTTTGACTTAGAAACAGACTAATAGACAAGAACGGAATTTTTATCGATTTGATTGACATTGGAATCGTAGATAAGATCAGATCTGCATTGTTGATCCGCTTCAGTTCATTTTCATTCGTAATAATATCGACGATATTAATCTGTTCGTGAAAATTCCGATTTAAAGAATCCGTCAATATCTCATCCGTATTATAATAGGTCGGACAAAAGAGTACACAGTTGACTCTGTCCTCTAAATTCCGTTGGGTTTCGAGTGCACCCCCTAAATGGAAAGCAATATAGGCAATTTCATCGTCATTGATGACGATGCCGGTGAAATCATGAATGTGTTTCGCTAATGTAACAGCTGTTTCATATAAGAGCGGACAGCTCCGTTTAATGTTGTTTGTTAGGGGATTTTTCGAGTAAAGATTGTTCCTGGAACGAATAAGTAAATTTTTGATATGCAGGGAAAAACGAGTCATAAAATCACTGTCATTTAGATTGATATAGTAATATGCGTTAACTTCTTGCATTAGTTTTGTAACCAGTTCAAATGTTTCTTTCCCAATTACTTCTTCCAGATCAGCGGATGAGATGGCACGATAATCCAATGTTGTTGCACAAGAAGCAATTAACAGAGCCAAATCTTCGGTTTCATTCGGTTTATAGGTGATGCTGAACTGACTTTCAAGTTTTCGAGCTAATTGGCTTGCGACTTGATAAGCGTGCGCATGTTGAAGATTGGTGTCAGCAAGTGAATTGACGTTGTCTGCATCATTTCGAATCCTGTCTACGGCGATGGCTATGTGTAAAATCAAAGAAATCATCGAAAAATCATTGATGAATATATGGAATTCCTTGAAAGTTTCCAGAATAATCGATTTTATGTAGTCAATATCGATGCCTGAAAACGCATTTTGTATCGCTTCAACGTTCATGAATGATTCATTTGATTCTTCATAAAGCAAAGCACTCATCAATTTTCGCTTATTTTTCTCCAATCCGTTGATCTGCAAGGAATCGGTAATGTTGGTCAATGTCAGAAAAAATGGAGATATTCGGTTTCGTATCTTAGGAAGATCGGCTTTGACGGTTGATAAACTAACATAGAGTTCATCAGCCAATTCATAAATATCCAGAGGTGTTTTACTTTTGATAAGTCGAGTAATTAAATAATTGACGCGCTCAAAGGATCCTTGTGAGATAGGGGATTCTGATTTCTTTAGGTAAATTTCAGATTTATCCTTATCGATCTTATATCCGTTTTGTGAAGATAAAATCGTTTCCGGTTCCAAATTATTGATCTCACTGACGTAGTTTTTGATGGAGCGAACTGAAATATCCGTCTTACCGGAAAGTTGACTTGCAGTCATCCAATCGTCATTATCATTCAGAATAGTCAGTAAACGAAGGACATTTGGTTTCATGGCGCACCTTTTCAATTATTATTATACCAAAATCCCGGATAGTTAAGAACTAGACTTTTGCACGATGCTGTGTGCAACTATTATTTTGCATGTACCCAGGGCAAAAACAAAGTGGACGCAGTTGAACAGGACTTATATAATGTTGACATAACCAATAGCTATAGGAGGTTGTATGAAAAAACTCAGATTACTGATTGTATGTGGCTCCGGAGCCAGCAGCGGGTTTATGGCAGCGAATATGCGTAAGGCAGCGGCAGTGAGAGGATTGGAAATTTCGATCATTGCAAGAGGAGAGTCCGAAATCGAAAACTATATCGAGGATATCGATGTATTGATGGTTGGACCCCACCTAAGTTATCTGTTGGCAGAAGCCGAAACATTGATTTCAGGAAGAAATGTAAAGATGATATTAATGGAGAAAAGTTATTATTCGACGCTGGATGGTGAAAAAGCCATTGAGCATCTGCTGAAAAACATTTAAAGGGAGAAAATAAATGAAAAAAATAATGGATTGGTTAAGTAATAGCTTTGCCCCAAAGATGACCAAAGTAAACAACAATGTGTGGCTTGTTTCAATCAAAGAATCGATTATGCAAGTTCTACCGTTCATCTTCTTGGGATCACTGTTCTGCATGTTGGCAGTATTAGGTGATTTCATCAAACCGTGGCCGAATTTCTGGACACCGTTCACGTATACGATGGGTATGATTTCCTTATTGATTTCTTTCTTGATTCCATTCAACTTGATGGAAAAGAAGAGACTCAGGAAAAGCAGAATCAATGCCGGAACTGTATCACTCATTTCTTTCTTGATGGTTTTGAAACCTGTCTATACAGATGCCGGATTGGCTTTTAACGCTGATGGATTCGGTGCCGGCGGCATGTTTGTGGCGATTCTTGTCGGTATATTTGTCGGTATCGTTATGTCATCATTCGGAAATTTCTCTTTCTTTAAGGAAGAATCAGTTATTCCTGATTTCGTCAGAGCATGGTTTGATTCCATGTTACCGATCGGACTTATCATCGTCATTTTCTGGGTTCTGGTATTTATCGTCAATATCAACTTATACAGCATCATCATTGCCTTATTCGCCCCACTTGGCGGTATGCTTGAATCACCGCTTGGCTTTGCATTCGTTATGTTTATCTTTGCTTTCCTATATTCGATGGGAATCTCATCATGGGTTCTGACACCGGTCGTAACACCTGTATTATTAGCCGCGATCACCTCCAACGTTGCAGGAAACGCAAGCAATTTGGTAACCTCGACCACGATTTACTCAGCATATCTTTGGTGGGGAGGAATCGGTTGTACATTCCCGCTGGTCATTATGTTGATGCTGTCCAAGAGTAAAAAACTAAAAGCTCTGGGTATTGCATCGTTCCCGGCTTCGATCTTCAATATCAATGAACCTGTTGTATTTGGTGCCATCGTTTGGAATCCGATCATGATGCTCCCGATGTGGATCATTGCTATCGTTCTTCCGCTGGTAACCTGGACACTTACCAAAGTGATTGCGTTTGCTCCAATACCAATGGTAATGTTCGAAATGTGGTATACTCCGATGCCGATCGCAACTTGGTTGACCACCGGTGGTGCCATCACAGGCATACTGCTGTTTGTAATCAACGTGACAATTGCATCCTTGATCTGGTTTCCATTTTTCAAAGTATACGAAAAAATTGAAATCGAAGCTGAAAAGATCGTTTAATCTAATGTCGACACTAAGGAGGATTGAAGAATGACCGAAGAATTAATACAAAGTGCAATGGAGATCATCCTTCATGCCGGAGATGCGCGTTTGCAAGTCAAGCTGGCTTTGGATAATATCGCGAAACAAGATTTTGATCAAGCTAAAAAATTAATGGTGAATGCCACCGATGAAATCAGAATCGCTCATCGCGTTCAAACGGATGCCATTCAAGGTGAAGCTCAGGGAATCAAGATGGAATATTCCCTATTGTTTGCTCATGCGCAAGATACATTGATGACGATCTATAGCGAAATCAATATCGCAAAGCAGATGCTACAAATTTTCGAGAGTTACGAAGAACGAATCAAGGCTTTAGAAACGAAGTAGAGGGTTCATTCGAACCCTCTTTTACTAGGAGGAAAACATGGTAAATACAGTATTTCCGAAGAACTTTCTTTGGGGTGGCGCCGTCGCTGCCAATCAATGTGAAGGAGCTTGGCAAGAAGGACATAAAGGTCTCTGTCTTGCTGATATCAATGAATATTGTGAAGACGTCGATCTGGTCAACAAAGGCAACCGTGAAATGACCACGACAGATGTACAACGACATTTGGCCAACATCAACGGAATCTATCCGAAAAGAGAAGCGATCGACTTTTATCATACATATAAACAAGATTTGTCTATGCTGAGGGAAACAGGAATGAACTCTTTTCGTACTTCGATTAATTGGGCACGTATCTTTCCCAACGGAGATGAAAAAGAACCGAATGAAGAAGGATTAAAATTTTATGATGACCTGATTGATGAAATCATCAAACTTGGAATGGAACCTTTGATTACGATATCTCACTATGAGATGCCCTTGAACTTGAGCCTTACCTATAATGGTTGGGTCAATCGAAAACTGATTGATTTCTTTGTTGATTACTGTGAAGTTCTTTTCAAACGGTACAAAGGAAAAGTAAAAAACTGGATCTTGGTCAATCAAATAAATTTGATATCGCATGAATCTTATAATCATCTGGGGATTTTAGCCGATAAAGTCGAAAATCTGCAGGAGGCCAAATATCAAGGTGTCATCAATGAAATGGTCGCATGTGCTAAAGCCACAAAGATAGCCCGCGATATCGACTCAGAATTTAAAATCGGAATGATGTTGTGTGATTGGATATCCTATCCTGCATCTTGTTTACCTGAGGATGTGTTCTACACGATGAAGCATAATCAGATGGAGTATTTCTTTTCAGATGTTATGTTAAAAGGTAGGATTCCAGGGTTTGCATTTCGATATTTCAGTGACAACAATCTAAACATCAAGATTGAAGAGAGTGATCTTGAAGATCTACGTCATACGGCGGATTTCTTGGCGATTTCTTTCTACTATACTTCAATCACTGATGCGCAAGGTTATTTATCCGGTAATCCGTCTAAAAAAAATCCGAATCTTAAGGCTAATCCATGGGGATGGGCAATCGATCCTTTAGGTCTTAGGACGACGCTCAACCAATATTATGATCGCTACAATTGTCCGATCATCATTGCGGAAAACGGATTCGGACAGTTCGATACTTTGACGGAAGATAATAAAATTCATGATGATTATCGTATCGATTATTTGCGGGAACATATTCTGGCAATCAACGAGGCGATTAAAGATGGTGTTGATGTTATAGGTTATTATCCGTGGGGACCTATTGATATCGTCTCGTGTTCTTCCAGTGAGATGCTGAAACGATATGGATTCATCTATGTCGACCTCGATAATAAACTTCAAGGTTCAGCAAAACGTTATAAAAAGGATTCATTTTATTGGTATAAAAAAGTTGTCGAATCCAACGGAGAAATCATCTAGAGTAAATCAAAATCCCGAATAACATTTGGGTTTTTGATCATTCACTTTAGTTCTAATACTCCATATCTCATAAAATAAGCAAAATTCCGAAATTAAGTTCGAATATGGACATAAAATGATCAGTGATACAATCATCTCATTAGAAAAAATTTGAAATCATCTGTTACAATGAATCAATGAAGCGCTTAAGTGCTTCTCGTTGTGATCCACAATAAAAAAGAAATGAGGTAACGTATGTTAAAAAAAGATTTCCTATGGGGTGCTTCTACCAGCGCCTACCAAGTTGAAGGTGCTTATAACGAAGACGGAAAAGGATTATCCGTTCAAGATATCAAGACACCTCATCCCGGCACACCTAACTTCAATGTTTGTTCAGACCACTATCATCATTACAAAGAAGACGTCAAACTTTTTGCTGAAATGGGATTGAAAGCCTATCGTTTTTCGATTGCATGGACAAGAATACTACCTGAAGGTACTGGCAGAATCAATCAAAAAGGAATCGATTTCTATAATGATCTGATCGATGAATGTATAAAATACGATATCGAACCGATCATCACGATGTATCATTTTGATTTACCGTTGGCACTGGATAAGATCGGCGGTTGGACCAATTCCAAAACTGTGGATGCCTTTGTGGAATTCGCTGAGATCTTATTTAAGAGTTATGGCACCAAAGTAAAATATTGGTTGACCATCAATGAACAGAATATGATGATCATTCACGGAAATGTCATCGGTACGACAACCAAAGAAACAAGTCATCTACTTTATCAATCCAATCATTATATGCTGCTGGCTCAAGCTAAGGTATTTAAACTATGTCACGATCTGTTACCCAGCGCTAAGATCGGACCGGCTCCGAATATTTCGGAAATCTATCCGGCAACGTCAAAACCGGAAGATAACCTGGCTTCTTTATACATCAACGCAGTCCGAAATTGGTTGTATCTGGATGCGGCTGTTTGGGGAACCTATAATCCGATCGCATTAGATTTCATCCATAAAAAAGGGTTTTCATTGGATATAAAAGAGGGTGATATGGAGATCATGAAAGCCGGGAAACCTGATTTTATCGCCTTTAACTATTACTCAACAACGACGGTCGAAGCATATCAGAAAAAGACAGGTGAAATGAAAGGCGATCAACAGATCGCCGTCGCCGAAGAAGGTTTCTATCAAGGTACCGGAAACGATAATCTGCCTTATACTGAATTCGGTTGGCAGATTGATCCATTGGGATTCAAAACCACTCTGATGGATATCTATGCCCGCTATCATTTACCGTTGATGGTCACGGAAAACGGCTTAGGTGCGAATGATAAAATTGAAGCAGACGGATCGATCAATGATGATTATCGGATCGCATATCTCAAATCTCACATTGAATCGATGGAAGATGCGATCGCATGCGGTGTGGAAGTATTGGGATACTGTCCGTGGTCAGCCATCGACTTGATTTCAACTCATCAAGGGTTTGAGAAACGTTATGGCTTTATCTATATCAACCGCGACAATGAAAGTTTAAAAGATATGAGCAGAATGAAAAAGAAGTCATTCTACTGGTATAAAAAAGTGATTGTATCAAACGGTGTTGTTTTAGACTAGTCACATCGTTTTCATGATTGTTTCAATATGATCATTTACGAGCGAAAAAACTCGAAATACTCATTATAATTTGATGACGCTAAACAGTCATTGAAATCGGAACTTTCCCTTTTGTAACTCAGAATTTTCAAGATTTTGCGAATTCAATTCTACAAAAAAAATACTTTATATGATAAGATCCCTCTAAAGTAGACAATGCAAATAATGCAAAGTCAAAAGGAGGGATTTTTCTTTGGGACGAACAAATAAATATAGTAATAAGTTTGAAGTAGAAATCGTAGAACATTATCGAAGTGATAAAAAAATGATGGTTCAGTTAGAACATGAATATGTAATCGGTCCTATGAGATGGGGAAAGATCAATCCATTTTTTATTAAAGAGTAGCATCAATAATCCACTTGATATAAACATGACGAAACCAATGTTATGCAGATTCCAGATGAATCGTTGATTGGTTTTGTGGTAAACACTTTTATGCTTATATTAAACGGTGGATGAACTAAAATATTTCGTGTTTGACTATTGAAGAAAACACGATATTTAATGAATTGATTTTTAATGGTTTAGGATCGTTTATTGGATAAAAGGGAAATAGGTTAATTCTGCGTAACCTTCATCGTAAAAGTCATTTGCGAGAGTAGATATACATTGGTAATTTCAGTGAATAATTAAATTTGTAACTTGACCGAATTATTTGAAGTTAGCTCTTAGTTAATTATGAAGTTAAAATTTTCTTTACAATAACAATATTTAAGTTTAATATATCTTTTAGATAGGTAACTAAAATGGAAAATAAAACACACATTGTTATTTTGGGATTACTGAATGAACAACCGCTCAGTGGTTATGACATCAAGAAACTGATCGATTTGCGATTTCGCTTCTTTTGGAACGAATCTTACGGACAGATCTACCCGCAATTGAAAAAACTTGAAAAAGCTGGCTTGATCAAAGCAGATAACAAGGAAGAAAGCGGGAGATCAAAACAACGGTATATGATCACTTCGGATGGAAGAGAAGTACTTCAACAGTGGCTCGGCATGAGTCCCGAAAAAGAATCAGTGCGAATCGAACTCTTACTAAAAATGTATTTTACCGATCAAAGATCATCATCCCTTTTGACCGATTATATCGACACATTTCAAGCCAGTCACTCGCAGGATCTGATATTACTGAATTTATTCAAACGAGAACTGGAATCGATTCCCGATCCGCATCACAATCATCAAAACATTATATCGGTCATTGAATTCGGGATTAAAACCAATCAAGCCTATTTGGATTGGTGTTCGGAAACCATAACGAACTTGGAGAAAAACGATGAACAGAAATAAAATCAGACGCACAATCACCTTGATCAGTTTACTTCTTTTTCCGATCACACTGAATTATTTCTCACCTTATGTCAGTATTGACGGGGCTTTTAACGGAATCATTTCAGCCAGTATTTTGGTATTCACAGGGTTATTTCTTTCGGGTCTGATCTTCAGAAGAGGATGGTGCTCCTATGTATGTCCGGTTGCAGCCTTATCCGAATATACGGAAACGATCAATAATAAGAAGGTTAATCGAAAGAAATTAAGAATCATCCGTTATACAATATTCACAATATGGTTCATAACATTGATCAGTGGATTTGTGTTTGCGGGAGGAATCAAAGGAATCGATCCGTTTCATCTGACGGAGAACGGCATCTCGGTCGATATGCCGATCAAATTCATCACTTACTATCTGGTATTAGGCAGCTTATTTATCTTGACCTTGACGATCGGAAAGCGCGGAGCATGCCATTCGATCTGTTGGATGTCACCGTTTTTATCAGCCGGAGCCTGGGTGGGAGATAAATTGAAGTTACCTCAACTTAAGATCGTATCCGAACATGAAAAATGCATCCATTGTTCACAATGCGATAAAACTTGCCCGATGTGTATTTCTGTTATGAAAGATCTCGAACAAGGGTGGGTCAATTCGCAAGACTGTATCCAATGCGGACGTTGTGTAGATGTGTGTCCTAAATCAGCCTTATCGATCAAGTTCACCCGTCAAAAGGTCTGAGGCTGATGCTTAATGAATAAATGATATTCAGCATAATTAACTTACGTGAAATGATTTGGCAGTTACAAAAAAGTACCTACTTATAATAATGTTGATAGAGAGTATGATTAGTGTAGCGGAGAAATGGGGAGTATTATCATGCATGATATTTGGAATCCGTGGCACGGTTGCGTTAAATGCAGTGAAGGTTGTCAAAACTGTTACATGTTTTTTCTTGACCGTGTTCGTAATAAGAATGGTGCTGATGTTTATCGCACAAAAACAGGATTTACCTATCCGTTGCAGAAAACCAAGCAAGGGAATTACAAAGTTCAAAGCGGAGAAATGATTCGTGTATGCATGACTTCGGACTTTTTTTTGGAACAAGCGGATGCTTGGCGTGATGAAGCTTGGGAAACCATGAAAAAACGCAGTGATGTGAAGTTTTATCTGTTAACAAAACGTCCTCAACGAGTCAAAGAGTGTTTGCCGAAGAATTGGGGCGAAGGCTGGGAAAACATCTTTTTTAATATAACATGCGAAAATCAACAAAGGGCAGATGAACGTCTTCCGATTCTTTTACAACTGCCGTTTAGACATAAAGGAATCATGTGTGCACCATTGATTGGACCGATTCATATAGGAGAATATCTAAGTAATGGTCAAATAGAACAAGTTGTGTGTGGCGGAGAAAACTACGATGGAACTCGCGAATGCAATTTTGATTGGGTAAAAAGTTTGCGTGATGAATGCGCATCGGCAGGAGTGAATTTTCATTTTATCGAAACCGGTACCAACTTTATAAAGGATAGTAAAAGTTATCATCTTCCTTCTAAACTCATACAAAGTGAGATGGCCTATAAATCCGGCATGAACTACAAAGGTAAAGCCATGGAATTTAAGCTAGTGAACGAAGATGGCTCTATTTGCGATAAACAGATATATGTACCTCGGTTTCGGGAACATTGTCACCAGTGCGGAAGTCGAGAAATTTGCAACGGATGCAGTGAATGCGGTAGATGCAAAGATAAAATGGTTGTATGATTATATAGTTATTTGAATTTATAAAAAAACGAAAAAGGAGAAACAGAAATATGAAAGTAGTATTAGTGAATGGCAGCCCACATCAAAACGGGTGTACTTTTACTGCATTGAATGAAGTGGCTGTAACATTGAACCAAGAAGGAATTGAAACTGATTTCTTTTGGATCGGCAATCAACCGCTGAACGGATGCATATCGTGCCGTGTCTGTACAACAAAGAGACAATGTGTCTTCGATGATAAAGTAAATGAATTTTTGAATATAGCAGAAAACTATGATGGCTTCATTTTTGGTACTCCGGTTCATTACGCTTCAGCAGGCGGAGCGATTACCTCGTTTATGGACAGAGTATTCTATGCGGAATCGAATGGTAAAAGAAATCTGTTTTATCTAAAGCCGGCGGTCTGTGTTATTTCGGCAAGAAGAGCGGGTACGACAGCGACTTATGATCAAATGAACAAATATTTCGGCATATCGCAAATGCCGATCATTTCATCTCAGTATTGGAATATGGTTCATGGTTCAACCCCTGAACAAGTCAAAAATGACATTGAAGGTCTCCAAATCATGCGTACTCTCGGAAGAAACATGGCGTTTTTCTTGAAATGCAAAGAAGTCGGGTTAAAAAACGGGGTAGAATTACCTATTAAAGAAGAAAAGACATACACGAATTTTATTCGATAATCAAACTAGTTTTCATAAAAAAGTAATATTAAGTATCAGTATTTGTTGGAAAAATTCTAACTCAGCTCGCTACTTGAGTAAAAGGCATAGTAAATAATACATTCAATGTATAATTTGTTCATTCTTCCTCGCTTACCAACGGAAAATATTCAATAGTCTTTTAGAGCGGGGTTCAATAAGGACCATTAATAAACACTTAAATTTTTTTTTACGATCTTCGAATCATTTGTAATATGTATTCAATCTAACTTATTATAAGCATCGTGAAGATTAATCGATTCGGTTTACCGATTCGTGTCATGATTTGAATCTTTTCAAGCATCATTCAAAGATCCTTATTCATGGGTTTCATAACCCAGAGATATAAGGATTTCTTGAATGATGTGTTTTATTTTTACAGGTTAGCCTATTTAATTAATAATTTTCTGTTTTTAAGTTGTCCAACAGAAACGTTAAAAACATCACAATGTAATCAAAAAGGGATAATAAATATATCAAAATAGAATATAAATACAAACAAAATTGATTGACACAAGAAATGTAAGCGCTATAATAAAATTAACGGTACAATGGTACATGGAGGAGGGTGTTTATGATTAAAAAGTTGTTTGCGTTTGCTTTAGTTTCATTACTTGCATTTACTTTGACAGCCTGCAGCACAAATACTGCAAAAGGACCAGTCAATATTAGTTTGACTCTTTGGGATGAAGTACAGGCTCCGATTATTCAAAAAAATATTGATAGGTTTAATACTCTTAATGAGGGTAAGATCAAAGCAACTATCGAGTTAGTACCTTGGTCAAACTATTGGCAGAAACTTGATGCTTCGTTAGGCTCAGCTGCATCTGCTGATGTTATGTGGATGAATGTTTATCTGCCGAAATATGTTGATGGAAAAGTTGTTAAAGCCTTAGACGAATTTATTAAAAAAGACAAGCTGGATTTAACACAATATGTTACAGCACGCGTAGATGCTTTTAAGTATAAAAATCAACAGTATTCGCTTCCAAAAGGACTAGATGCAGTATTTGTAGCTTATAATAAAGAAATATTCGACAAATATTCAGTTGAGTATCCGAAAGAAGGCTGGTCTTGGGATGATATGAGAGCCGCCGCTACAAAACTACGTGATGCAATTGCTGCTAAATCAGGAAAAGAGTATCCAATTGCGATGGAATTAGATGGTCAACCTTCTTATATTAATTTTATTCAACAAAATGGTAGTGCATATCTAAGCGCTGACGGTAAAACAACAAATATTGGAGATGCTAAAGCTATCGATGCAATCCAACAGGTAGTAAATTTGATGAGTGATAAACTAATGGCACCTTATACAGTTTTATCGGAAACTAAAGGTACTGATATGTTTGTTTCCGGTCAAGCAGGAATTGTATTTATCGGATCATGGAAAGCAAGTGTTTTAAATGAATCATCGTTAGGCAAAGCCGGTAAAATCGGTTTAGTTCAAATGCCGAAGATGGCTTCCAGTAATACAAGTGTACTTGGTGGGTTGGGTTATGCTATGTCTGCTAATACAAAAAATCCAAATGAAGCATGGGCTTTAATCAAGTTCTTGACCTCTGAAGAATCAGAAACTTTTGAAGCTAAAAACGGAATCGATTTTCCTGCTAATATTAAAGCACAAGCGGAATATGTTAAGAGTTTCCCGAATATTAGCGGACAAGTTATCGCGAATGCAACGTTAACCGGCTTTCCTTATCCTTCTAATGGAAATTTCGAATGGACAACATTTGTTGATGATGCGATTACATTAGCCTTGTCTGGCAAAGCGCCAGTAGCTGAAACATTAAAAGCAGGAGCAGTAAAAGCACAAGAAGTTTTGGATAAATTAAATAAATAAGAATTGGTTGAAAAAATAATAGGCAAAGTAAAACTTTGCCTATTATTTAATATAATTTAAGGGGAGAAATGTGAAACCAAAGAAAAAACATTCAAAATTTAAATCTAAAGATACTTTAGCCGCTTATTTATTTATTTCTCCTATGTTGATTGGAATCTTCATTTTCTTTGTGTTTGCTTTTTTACAAAATATTTATTTTAGTTTTAATAAAGTCGGAGCATTTGATACTCCAACTTTTGTCGGAATCGATAACTACCGTCGGTTACTTACTGATCCGATTTTCTTAATTGCACTCAAGAATACGATTTTTTACACAGTATTAGGAGTGCCTTTAGTCGTTTTTTTCTCAATATTGATAGCATGGTTCTTGAATCAAAAAATCAAAGGGCAATCAATCTACCGTACAGCAATATTCCTTCCGGCAATTACCATGCCTGCGGCTATAGGACTGCTTTGGAGATGGTTATTGAATTATCAATATGGGATTGTGAACTATATAATTGTAAAACTTGGTGGTACTGCTGTAGCGTGGCTAAGCGATACAAATACTGTGAAATGGGCAATATTACTTGTTCTGGTTTGGTCAATGGTAAGTTATCAAGTAATTATTATGCTAGCCGGTCTTCAAGGAATTTCTAAAACTTACTATGAAGCCGCTGAAGTTGATGGAGCTAGTAAGTGGCAAATATTTTTCAAAATTACATTACCCTTATTAAGCCCTACGATCTTTTTTGTAACTATTATGTCTACAATCGGAATTCTTCAAATATTTGATTTTATATTCCTGATGATTCAGAGAACAGCTGTTGCTTATCAATATTCTATGAGTTTGGTTTCATATTTTTATGAACTTGCGTTTACTCAAAATTTGCGTGGTTATGCCTCTGCAGTATCGATTGTTTTATTTGTTATCATCTTAATAATCACAGTAATTCAGTTTGTTGGCCAAAAGAAATGGGTCAACTATGATTAAGGAGATCTCATGAACAATAAAAAATTCAAATTTTTTATTCATATTGTTTTAATTTTTTTCACTTTGATTATGTTAGGGCCATTCATTTGGATGTTCTTAACATCTATCAAAACATACGAAGAGAGTATTCGAATTCCTCTTCAATTCTTTCCGAAAGATATTAGGTGGGTTAACTATCAGATTGTCTATGAGAAATTCCCGTTTTTAATCCTATATTTTAATACGATCATCGTTTCAGTAGCTACAATAATTGGACAGTTATTTATCGTATCATTGTCTGCGTACGCATTCGCGCGAATTAAATTTCCATTTAAAAATATTCTTTTTATGGGTATGCTTGCTCTCATGATGATTCCGGGACAAATATTTATAATACCGCGATATCAGTTAATGGTTGGATTGAAATTAACCAACACATTGACTGCATTGGTGTTACCTTCATTATTCAGCGTATTTGGAGTATTTTTGTTAAGACAGTTTTTCCAATCAGTTCCAATCGAACTTGAGGAATCAGCAAAACTTGACGGATGCAGTCACTTCAGAATTTATTGGCAGATCATGTTGCCATTGGTCGTGCCAGGTATGATTGCTTTAGGAATATTAACCATGTTAAATACGTGGAAAGATCTAATGTGGCCAATTATTGTCAATCGAACAATGAGTAAAATGACTTTATCCGCTGGTTTGGCAATGTTAATAGGACAACATACAACTTACTATGAACAAGTCATGGCGGGTGCTGTGATTTCTGTGTTTCCAATGATTATCGTCTATTTGATTTTTCAAAAACAGTTTGTTGAAAGTATCGCAAAAACTGGTATTAAAGGATGATTAAGTTAAAAAAACTACGCAAAATATACTTGGTAACGTTATGTGTTGGATGCATATCACTCATTCTATCAATAATTCTTATTTCTGTTATCCTTAAGAATAATCATTTTATAGAGTTAGAACCTACGCAAGATATATTCAAATTAGCGATAGATTCGAATCAGGTACTATTATTAAGGTTCTCATCGATGATACCATTGATTGTTTCACTTATAAATATTACTATCTTTGTTTGGCTTTATATTGTAAAAAAATATCGAGGGAAATCATATCAATATTCGCTTATCTGGATTACATTCTCCTTAGGTTACACAGTAATGACTTATTTCTCTTCGGCAGGATTCATTATCCAAAGTTTAGTATATTTCCCTATAATGATAGGGGCTTGGATATCAAAAATACTCACAATTAAAGTTCTGTGGAAAGAATCAAACAGTTAAAGAAAGGTGAATAGTTAAATGAGAAAATTAAAAGTAGTTGCATTTACGGCTCATCCTGATGATATGGAAGTGCTGATGGCGGGTACATTACTAAAATATAAAGAGCAAGGTCATGATGTTCAACTGGTTATTGCAACAGATGGACGGCGCGGACGCGGGAAATTAGCTGATGATATATCTTGGCAAGAAATTGTTAAAATTCGTCGGGAAGAAGCTATCAAAGCAGCAGAACCGTTAGGAATAGTCCCCATATTCTTGGACATTGAAGATCACCGATTGATGGATGATCGCGATTGTTACGAAAAAGTCATTGCAGCTATGGAGAGTATAAATCCGGATGTTATCTTTACATGTGCCCCGAATGACTACCATAATGATCATCGTGTTATTTCACATTTAGTTTTGAATTGTGCTTGGGCGCCCGTGTTTTTCGCGGAAACTGCCGGAGGGGTAGACTTTATTCCGGATTTCTATGTGGATGTAACCAATCAATTTGAAACAAAGATTAAAATGCTTTATCAACACGACTCGCAATTCAAAGAAAATCCGAGAGAAATGGTTGAGATTATTAATCGCTTCAGAGGTATGCAATGCATGAAAGCAGAAATTCGTTATGCAGAAGGATTCAAACTCTTTAAACGTATTGACTGGGTTAAAGCCTATGAACTCTTGCCAAAAGATTCATTTTCGTTACCGGAAAAAATTGTCCCTACTACAGAAAGAAACTGATCAGTTTTGAAAGGAAAGATTGCTATGAAATTATGTGTACTGGGTGGCGGCGGTGTTCGCTCACCGTTTCTTGCAAAAAGTATTGCTTGTAACTCAAAACTAGTTAATATTACGGAAGTTGTATTCATGGATATAGATTCATATAAATTGGAAAAATATGGTGAATTAGCAAGACAAATCTCATTGCGGATTAATCCTGAACTGAACATACAACTAGAAACCGATGCCTATAAAGCTCTTGATAAGGCAGATTATGTTATTACAACGCTTAGAGTCGGAGGTGATCAGGCACGTGTAAATGATGAAAAAATTGTTTCGAAATACGGAATAATTGCTCAAGAGACAACGGGTGCTTGCGGTTTTGCTATGGCGATGAGATCTATCCCACGCCTCATTGAATACTGTAAGATCATCAAGGAAGTTTCAAATCCAGACTGTATGATATTCAATTTCACGAATCCAAGTGGAATAGTCACTCAAGCACTGAATGACTTAGGTTACAAAGTATTTGGGATATGTGACGCTCCGAGTGAGTTCATCAAACAAATTGGTCAAATAATGAATGTGGGTGAAAGAAGATTTACCAGTAATTGTTTTGGTCTTAATCACTATTCTTGGTTTAATCATTTTGAAATAGATAACGTTGATGTCACAAAACAAGTACTTGAATCAAGTGAACTATTTGAAAAAACGGAAATGCGACTATTTGATAAAGATATATTGAATATGACGGACGGTTTCTTATTGAATGAATACTTCTACTTTTATTTTTACAATAAAAAAGCGATTGAACTTACTCTAAGATCAGGTCAAACTAGAGCTCAACTGATTGAAACGGTTAATCTTCAGATGAATGAAGCCTTAAAAAACATCGATGTTAAGTCGGATTTCGAAACAGCATTTAAATTATTTTTTGATCATTATTATATTAGAGAAAATAACTATATGATGAATGAGTCCGGTAAAAACCGTGTTCAGCATTATTTAACTCCAACTGTCAGCGAATTTGTACAATCTGCTGATGAAGGTGGATATGCTGGGGTTGCTTTACGTTGTGTAAAGGCAATGGCGACCAATGAACCGATTGAAATGATTCTTTCAGTTCCCAATAGAGGTGCAATTTCGGAACTGGTTGAAGATGACATTGTGGAGATAAGTTGTATTATTGACAGCTCTGGAGTGCATCCAAAAAAACAAACAGAAATTCCGACCGTGATTTCGAACATGATCTGTTCAATGAAAGAATACGAAAGAATTGCGGTGAAGGCGATCGTCAATAAGGATCGAAATCTAGCCGTAAAAGCACTTCTGGTTAATCCACTAGTTGCGAATTACGATATTGCCAAGAATATCATAGATGAGTTCATTGAACAATATGAGGGGGAACTAAGCGAATGGAAATAAAAGGATCAGTTAACGTCATTGGACAAATGAACGTAGATTTTATTTATAAAGACATCAATCGGATGCCTGCCGTAGGTGAAGAGATATTTGCTGACGATTTTAAAATACAATTGGGTGGTGGACCAATGGTTATTCCAATTCAGTTAAGTAAATTGGGAATCCCGTCTAAACTTGGAACTTATTTAGGTAACGACTATCAATCACGTATTGCCGGAGATTTGATTAATGGAATAGATTTCAGAAATATTGAAATACTCGAAACCACTAAAATTCATCCGGTCGTAATGACGAGTGTTCTTACAACGAAAGAAGAAAGAAGTTTTGTCTGCTATAATCAGGGAGCAAATGAACTTGATGTTGGAAGTGATCAAATATACAACTTTTATAAAGATAGCTCTATTTGTTTTTGTCCTCAAGACATAAATGTTGCGAGAAAACTCAAATCTGAAGGGAAGATTCTAGTTTATGATGTTGGTTGGCATGATGATCTGTCATTAAGATCCATCTCCCACTATTTGGATGTAGTCGATTATTTCACACCTAATGAAAAAGAGTGCGAGAAACTAACCGGCACCAGTGATATTTTCAAATGCTTGGATATATTAGAAGAATTTGTTAAGTTTCCAATAATGAAGCTAGGCGCAAGAGGTTGTGTATGCAAAATATCAGGAGAATATATCCATGTACCTGTCGCAATGAACGTAAAAACAGTTGATCCAACAGGCGCAGGAGATAATTTTCTGACTGGTTTGATATATGGACTTTACCATGATAGAGATATTCTAGACTGTCTGAAATATGCTAATATCCTAGGTGGTCTTTCTACAGAAGTATTAGGATGCTATCGTGATGACATATCAGCAGATATTCTTGAAAACTTCTATATTAACTATCCTAAAATCCACAAACTGAAAGCTGTAAATGCAATTAGTAAAGAATTTGAATATTATTCCGTTTAAAATAGTTAAGATAATTATCAGCGGGGTTTTGATCAGTGACTATATAGTTTATTTTATCTAGTGAAGAAAAATTATTAAATGTAATCACGTCGAATTTTGAATGATCGGCCAATACGAATATTTTCGAAGAATTATCAATTACTTTTGTTTTAATGGCTGCTTCATAAAAATTAGCATTAGTAAGTCCACGAGGAAGTGAAATTCCAACAGTTGAGATAAAAGCTTTTCCATAATAGTAATTCAACTCAGTTGTATCTGTGTAGAAGGAATTTGTCCTCTGTTGATATTTTCCACCGATGACGATGCAATCTAAATTACTGAATTTACTTACCTCATTTATTACATCCAAACTATGAGTTACGATCGTTACATTTTCCAAATGGCCTAGATTTGGAACAATATGAAAAGCGGTTGTTCCAGAATCGATAAAAATTATATCGTTGTTCTTTACAAATTGACTGGCAAGTTTACCAATATTAATTTTACTTTCTAAATTCAATTGAGAACGAGTTTGCATGTCCGGAGTATCGGTGTTTGGAATATTATCCTTGTTGTATATCGCTCCGCCATAAATTTTTGTGATTACATTTCGATCTTGTAATTCCGTTAAGTCGCGACGCAGGGTTTGCAAAGAAACATTGAATTTTTTCATTAAATCTTCAGTAGATGCATATTGTCTTTGAGATAAATAGATTTCAATCTCGTAAAGGCGACTAAATTTCATAAGTGTACCTCAATTTCACATTAATCATACAAGAATTATCACTTAATGTAAAATAATAAAAATGCTGAAAGGAGTAATAATATGTTCAAAAATATCGAACTAAAATACGGAGTTAATCGCTTAAGTGATTCTATGCAAGAAAATGTGCTAATGGATATATTTGTTTATAAAGGGAGAATTGGAGAATTCCTGACTATACTTGAAGAACACAAAGAATCGTCAATCTTATTACTGCAAGGTGAAATCGAAGTAAGTTTAAGCAATGAGATATTCCGATTTTCAAGAATCAATGTTTTTGAGGAAGAAGCGTCATGCATTCATATTCCAAGGAACACGAAAATATCAATTATGTGCAAGAGCGAGGTCGAATTTTTGATTCAACAAACCAATAATGAAAGCGATTTTAAATCTAAAATATATGAAAAAAAGGATATTATAAAACAAACATTTGGTGTTGGGACTTTAGCTTCAACAACTCAAAGGATTGTAACAACTGTATTCGATTTCGAGAGTGCTCCTGAGTCAAATATGGTTTTGGGGGAAATAATCAATAAGCCAGGTATTTGGTCTAGTTATCCGCCTCATCATCACCCCCAGCCGGAAGTCTATTTTTATAAATTCAATAAAAAACAAGGATTCGGGACCTGTTATATCGGTGAAGAATGTTATAAAGTCAACAATAACTCGGTTGCACTTATTCCGGGTGGTTACGTACATCCGCAAAATGCAGCTCCAGGCTACGCTATGTATTATGTTTGGATGATTCGCCATCTTCCGAACCATCCTTGGAGAAAAGATCGTATCACTGAATCAAAACATGAATGGTTACTGGATGAGAATGTTGAAATAATTAAACTATGAGGTGAAAAAATGGAAACTATAATACTGACGGTAGCACAAGCACTAATTAAATTTCTTGATGCTCAATATATTGAACAAGACGGAGTTGAAAATAAATTTGTCGAAGGAATAAGTGTTATATTCGGACACGGGATGGTGCTTGGTATTGGAGAAGCATTATTACATAATGAACATACACTCAAGATATTTCAAGGTAAAAATGAGCAGGGGCAAGCCCATATGGCGATTGGATTTGCTAAACAGAACAACCGGAAAAAGATAATTGCTGTAGCCTCTTCAATTGGGCCAGGTTCCACGAATATGGTAACTGCGGCAGCAACTGCGACAGCTAACAACATTCCCTTATTATTGTTACCGTCTGATACCTTTGCAAATCGCCAACCTGATCCTGTACTTCAACAAATAGAGCACCCAGAAGATTTAACAATTACGGCTAACGATAGTTTTAAAGCTGTTAGTAAATATTTCGATCGTATAATTCGACCGGAGCAGTTAATGTCAGCTTTATTAAATGCAATGCGCGTACTTACGGATGCTTCTGATTGTGGTGCTGTCACACTTGCTCTTTCCCAAGATGTTCAAGGTGAAACTTTTGATTATCCCAGTAGCTTTTTTGAGAAGAGAGTACATCTCTTGCGTCGTCAACCTGCTGATTTAGAAAGTTTGCAAACTGCCATTAAAATGATTATCGAGTCTAAAAAGCCTTTGATTATATGCGGAGGAGGATGCAAATATTCACGAGCAGCGGAAGAATTGAAATTATTTTCGGAAGAATTTATGATTCCATTCGCTGAAACACAAGCCGGGAAATCAACTCTTGAATCTGAATTTAACTACAATCTGGGGGGGATTGGAGTTACCGGAAATTTAGCAGCGAACACATATGCTCAAGGCAGTGATTTGATTATCGGTATTGGAACAAGAATGACCGATTTTACAACGTGTTCAAAATGGCTGTTCCCTAATGCTAAAATCGTACAGATAAACATTTCCGTCTATAATTCACTAAAATTAGATGCTTGCCAAATCGTTGGCGATGCAAAGACAGTATTACATCAATTAACAGAGATATTGAAACCTATCGGTTATAAAAACCCCAGTGTCAGTGAAATCAATCTTGTTAAAGATGCGTGGAATAATGAATATCATAGACTGACAGTAAGCAGGGATGAAATAGATATCTATTCTGAAATATCGCACTCGTATGATAGGCAGATTCTTGAATTTAAAAAGGTTACAAGTTCGAAACTATCACAAACCAGAGTAATCGGAATTCTAAATGACACAATAGCAGAGGACTCTATTGTAGTTTGTGCCAGTGGTTCTCTTCCGGGTGACCTACAACGTATGTGGAAAGCTTCTATCAGAGATACTTACCATGCCGAATATGGTTATTCTTGCATGGGGTATGAAATAGCTGCAGCTCTAGGCGCAAAACTTGCACGGCCTGCTCAAGATGTTTATTCTTTTGTCGGAGATGCCTCATTTATGATGCTACATAGCGAACTTGTTACTTCACTTCAAGAGAAAGTAAAACTTCATATATGTTTATTTGACAATATGAGTAATGGTTGCATCAGTAATTTGCAAATGTCGAACGGTCTTGACAGCTTATGTACTGACTTTAGGTATCGAAATGATGATTCCGGGAACTTAGATGGTGATTTTATTCAGATCGATTATGCCAAAATCGCCGAAGGATATGGTTGTAAGAGTTATCGAATTATTAATGAAAATGAATTAAAGTTCGCATTAGAAGACAGCAAGAACTATCAATGTACAGTGCTGTTTGACATAAAAGTACTTCCTAAAAGTATGACTAACGGTTACAAATCATGGTGGAATGTTGGGCTTGCCAGTGTTAGTCCATTTGAAAAAGTGAATAAAAATTTCGATCAGCTTACCTTAGCAAGAGAGAAAGCGAGAAAGTACTGATATGAACAAAGACCAAGTTATGTTAGGTATAGCACCTATTGCATGGACAAATGATGATCTTCCGGAACTTGGAAGTCAGAATACATTCGAACAGTGTATAAGTGAAATGGCTTTGGCAGGTTATGCAGGAAGCGAAGTAGGAAACAAGTATACCAAAGATATAATGATTCTTAAACAACAACTCAAAATCCGTAATTTGCAAATTTGTAATGCCTGGTTTTCAACTCATTTTACAACGAAAACAGTCGATGAAGTTGTTGCTGATTTCATTAAACATCGTGATTTCTTGTATGAAATGGGAGCTAAAGTGATTGGGGTAAGTGAACAAGGGAACAGTGTTCAAGGCAAAGAAATTTCAATCTACAAAAATAAACCAACTTATACAAACGAGCAGTGGCAATTGGTCATAAATGGGTTTAATCGTTTGGCTGAACTGGCTCAAGAGAAGGATATGAAGTTGTGTGTACACCATCACATGGGAACCGGAGTTCAAACAGAAGAAGAAATCGATTATCTTATGAACAATTCAAATGAAAATGTATATCTTCTCTATGATAGCGGGCATCTCTACTTTAGTGAGAAAAACCAGGATTCAGTTGATCGAGTCCTTCAGAAACACATTAAAAGAATTGCACATGTTCATCTAAAAGATATTCGATCAGATATTTTATTAAAAGTCGAAAATGAAGATTGGAGTTTCCTAAAAGGAGTTAAAGAAGGAGTATTTACGATTCCGGGAGATGGTTGTATTTCCTTTGATAAGATTTTTGAAACATTGAATGAGTTTAGCTATACAGGATGGATGGTTGTTGAAGCAGAGCAAGATCCCGCAAAAGCAAATCCATTTGAATATGCCGTTGCAGCAAGAAAATTTATTCGTGAAAAAACCGGTCTATAAAGGAGAACCAATGAAAAAAATAGGGATCATCGGATTTGGAAGAATCGGTAAAGTACATGCAAAAAGCATCCAGAAATTTGTAAAAGGCGCTGTAGTAAAATCGATTTGCGATCCACTTCTTGACGAAGAAAAAATCATGTTCGCAAATGAACTTGGGATTATGAACTGCTATAAAGATTATCATGATATTTTAATGGACAATGAAATTGATGCTGTATTGATTTGCAGTTCGACAAATACGCACGCACTTATTTCTATTGAAGCTGCACAAGCAAAAAAACACATTTTTTGCGAGAAGCCAATCGATACCGAAGTTTCCAGAATTCAGGCAGTTATGCAAGCTGTTGAAGAGAATGACGTTAAATTTCAAGTAGGATTCAATCGGCGCTTTGATCATAATTTTAAAGCATTGAGAAATGCTGTCATTGAAAAGACGATTGGAACTCCTCATTTTATTTCAATCGTATCAAGAGATCCTGATGCACCAAGTATTGAGTATGTAAAAGTATCAGGAGGTATGTTTCTCGATATGACAATTCATGATTTTGATATGGCAAGATTCTTATCTGATAGTGAAGTGACCGAAGTATATGCGGTTGGTGATGCTCTTGTAAATCCCGAAATCAAAGCAGCGGGGGATATAGATTCTGCTCAAATTACACTTCGATTTGCTAATGGTGCTATCGGCAGTATCAATAACAGCCGAAAAGCGACCTATGGATATGATCAACGTGCAGAAGTATTTGGCTCAAAGGGAAGTATCCAAAGTCAAAATGATACATTGAATACCAGTATTTTCAGTGACGAGAATGGAATTACACATCAAAAACCACTTTTTTTCTTTCTTGAGAGATACATGCAATCATTCACAGATGAAATGAATGAATTTATAATAGCTGTTGAAAATAATACTCCAACACCAGTAAGTGTTTATGATGGTTTAGTTCCAGTCATTATTGCAAAAGCTGCACTCCTATCACTAAAGGAAAACCGCCCAGTCAAAATTTCCGAGATAAGCGATTTGGTAAAAATATGAGGTATGGTGAAATATTGAATTATGTGGGTGGAAAATTCACAAAAATCAATAATGATCATATTTCGGTATATTGTCCGTATGATGGTTCGATTTTAGCTGAAGTAGAATTTGCATCCGTCGACTTGGTAAATGTGGCAGTTGAAAATGCACTATTGGCACAAAATAAATGGAAAAAATTAACCTATAAAAAAAGAACTGAAGTGATATTTAACCTCAGAGACTTATTAATGAAAAATTCTGAACGACTTTCAACATGCATCCATCTTGAAAATGGTAAAACAATTGACGAAGCAAATGCAGATGTTTTAAAGGCAATCGAATTATGCGAATTTGCTGTAAGCATACCTGCCCTAATTTCCGGAAAAACACAATTTGTTTCTACCGGCATCGAGGTTCGAGAGATCGTAAGTCCAGTGGGCATAGTGGCTTCAATAACTCCCTTTAATTTTCCTTTGATGGTGCCTATGTGGACAATTCCCAATGTTCTGGTAACTGGGAATGCCATGATTCTTAAACCAAGTGAAAAAGCTCCGATCACAGCGAGTATTCTTGCTGAGATACTTGAGTCAGCGGGGGTACCGGAAGGACTCTTTACAGTACTCAATGGAGGTAAGGATATAGTTGAGGCTATTTGCGACCATAAAGATATTCAAGTTGTAACTTTTGTCGGTTCAACACAAATTGCAGAATCTGTATATAAACGATCCATCAGTTCTAATAAACGATGTTTAGCACTGGGTGGTGCTAAAAACCATATACTTGTTACGGATGACATAAATCCAATAAGTGTTGCCAAAGAAATAACTTCTGCGGCTTTTGGAATGGGTGGTCAGAGATGTATGGCTGCTTCAGTTGTATTGACAATCGGCAATTGCGAAGAATTAATTAAGGAAATTGTGCAGATCTCAACTAATATGGTTTGTGGTAAAGATTTACCTCCGCTGATCTCAACTGAAAATGTTGAAAAAATAGCTGATTATCTAAAAAAATCGTCCGGAGAAATTCTTGCAGATGGAAGACAAAGTAAAATTGAAGGCGATGCAAATGGCTATTATATCGGGCCGAGTGTCATTTTATATGATTCATACAGCAAAATGCCAAAAGAAGAAGTATTTGGACCGACAATTGAAATTATCAAATGTAATTCGTTGGAAGAAGCAATTGAGTATCAAAATATGTCTCCATATGCTAATGGAGCAAGTATTTTTACTGAAAGTGGACTCAATGCATCGAAGGCAATTCAAAGCATGTCGAGTGGAATGCTGGGTGTAAACATTGGAATCCCGGTACCGCGTGATCCATTTTCTTTCGGTGGATTAAAGTCTTCTAAATTCGGATATGGAGATATATCCGGATATGATTCAATTAAATTATTCACAAATATTCAAAAAGTGACGACTAAATGGGATGCTAAAGATAAAAAAGACTGGGCAAGCTAATGAGAATTTAGTAACAGTAGCAAATACAGAATATGGACTGCACTACTAGTTTCATCTTGATCAAGTTTATTAATCAATTTATCTTTTGCATGAAAATCAGTAATTTCATACTTTATGGTCCGACGATTATTTGAATAAGTTCAAAAATAAATAATTTTAAGCAGTTATAATGTGTTGGAAATTATGAATGAAGTTAGCAAAGGAGATAAACGAAATGAATCAATTTGATTTCGATATGATCCCGATGTGGATCGCAGACATGGATTTCGAATCTCCGCCGGAAATCATTGATGCACTAAGTAACCGCATTAATAAAGGTGTATTTAGCTATACAACGATATCTTTAAGTTTTGGCCATACTGTTTCAAATTGGTTAAACAAAAGATATAATATTAAAATTGATCCGAGTTGGATCAATTTTTCTCCGGGAGTTATGCCGGGGATTTCAAATATCATTCAAGCTTTTTCAAAAATGGGTGAAGGAGTAATTATTCAACCACCTGTATATTATCCATTTTTTTCTGTAGTGAATAATAATCACCGAGTACTCGTCTTCAATAATCTCATTGAAACTGATGGTTCTTACTGTATTGATTTCGCAGATCTTCGAGCAAAAGCAGTGGCCTCAGAAACAAAAATAATGATCATATGCAATCCGCATAACCCTGTCGGTAGAGTTTGGAGACGAGATGAACTTGAAGAAATGGGAACGATTTGTCTTGAAAATGATGTTTTAATGATCGTTGACGAGATTCATTCTGATATTTTTTATAAACCATTCAAGCATGTTAGTTTTATGACTATGCCGGAAAAAATCAGAAATAACAGTATTGTATTAATGTCTCCGAGCAAAACATTCAATCTTGCTGGTTTACAAACATCTGCCGTTATTATCTCAAACGAGCGAATCAGAAAGATTTTTTGTTTGCAATCAGAAATTACTAAAACAAACAGCATTAATTGTTTAGGTGAACTTGCTCTTGAAACTGCTTATAATCATTGTGAATACTATGCTGATGAATTGCTAGACTATCTGGAAATCAACCGTCAAATGATTTATGATTTTATTAGCGAACAGATTCCAACTATAAAAGCATTCAACTCAGAGGGAACCTATTTGATGTGGATCGATATGCGTTCAACTGGAATCAGTAATGATGAAATTGAAGTATTTATGATCAACAATGCTAAAATAGCTGTGGATTTAGGAGAATGGTTCGGTGAAACAGGGAAAGGCTTTATCCGTTTAAACTTTGCTTTCCCAAGATCGATATTGATGAAAGCACTTTTTAATATTAAGCATGCACTTGATGAAAGGATGTCAGGAAAATGATTGAAAATAAAGCATTGTTAACAGAAGTTTTTGCTATTGATAAATATGTGTGCCAACTAAGAGGACATTTTCATCAATACCCAGAGATCGCAGCCAATGAATTTGAAACTTCTGAATTTCTTAGAACTGAGATAAAAAAACTTGGGCTACAACCGGAAATGGTGGATGAAACAGGATTTCTCGTTCAATTTGACACAGGAACAGTTGGAAAAACGATTGCTTTGCGTGCAGATATGGATGCTCTGCAATTGCATGAGTCGTCAGATAATTTGGTAGGATCGAAAAAATGGGTATCGAAAAATCCAGAATGTTGCCACGCATGTGGACATGACGGTCATATGGCAATACTTTTGGGAGCGATGAAAATTCTGGTCGGATTCAAAAATCAACTATCGGGAAAAATTATTTTCATTTTCGAACAAGGTGAAGAAAGTGGAACAGGAATACTCGCTACGATCAAAGCCATCGAGAATTTGGGGATTCAAGCAATTTATGGAACACATTTAACTTCTTTTATGAATTCAGGAGAGATCAGTGCTGATGAAGGACCGATTATGGCAGGGGCTGCCGTTATCGCATTTGATGTTAAAGGAAAAGGCGGTCACGGGTCACGACCGGATCTATCCATTAATCCGATTTTTGCTACAGCTCAAGTTATTACCGGGATTTCCTCGGCATGGAATAACCAACTCGATGTTGAAGAAACTGTGACACTTGGAATCACGCAACTCCATGGAGGAAATGCATACAACATAATTCCGGAATCATGTTTTGTAGGTGGATCCTTACGGTTTTTTAACTTGGAAACAGGAAATCATGCTATTGAAGTACTGAAAAATGTCGCAGTGAACACTGCAAAAGCGCATAATTGTGAAATCATCAATTTAGAAAATACTAAAATGATGTTGGAACCGGTAATAAATGACCCAATCTTAAGTGAAATAGCGCGCAAAGGTGTTATTGATTTACTTCCGGGACATCTTGTCAAAGGAACAAAATGGTATGCGTCAGAATCATTTTCACGGTACTCTCATGTCGCTCCAAGCTGTTTTGTTTTTCTGGGGATAAGAAATGAATATGTTGGAAGCGGAGCCGAACATCATAATTCAAAATTTGATATTGATGAAAGTGCTTTAAAATTTGGTGTAGCAGCAACAGTGAAGTTTGCAATCGATTTTCTATGTAGTTGATAATACAAATTAAGACTGATGGTTTTCGATAATCAACTACTTTGGTAATGTAGGCAAAACACTTCATATCTCCCGACTATCGAGATATAGTTATCTTAGTTAAAGGAGATAGCAACTATGAACTTTCTGACATTAAATAATGAGATCCAGATTCCTCTTGTAGGTACCGGAACCAATACGTTCGGAAAAGAATATCATCAATTTTCCGGTGTCATCAACAATACAACGGAAGAAATCGAAAACGCACTCCATTCGGGTTATACGTTAGTCGACACAGCAATCGCTTACCGCAATGAAGCAGTGGTCGCTATGGCAATCAAAAAGGTCGGCATCGATAGATCCGGTTTATTCTTGACGACAAAAATACCAGCAGCACCTGAATTTACACAATCGGATAAACAGATTGAAGATGCGATCGCTTCCAGTTTAAAAGCACTGGGTACGGATTATATCGACATTTATCTTTTGCATTTTCCGTTAGAAAAAGATGAAGATAATGCTCGTGTTTGGGAAGTATTTGAAAGATATGCAACACAAGGTATTCTTAAATCGATCGGAGTATCCAATTTCAACATTGAACAATTATCCTATCTCTTAGATCACAGTACGATCAAACCGGCGGTAAATCAAATTCAATCGCATCCGGGTCTTTGGCAGGATGAGTTGATCGACTTCTGCCAGTCGCACCAAGTAGCTGTGGAAGCGTGGGGTCCTATTTCGAAAGTCAGTGATGATGCCAAACAAAAACTCTCAGTGATCGGAGAGAAATATCATAAAACATGGGCTCAAGTGATCTTGCGTTATCAAATCGAACGAAATGTGATCGTAATTCCAAAATCACACGATAAAGACAGACAACAACAAAACCTAGCTATATTTGATTTTACACTCAGTGAGGATGACAAAATCATCATCCGTTCATTATAGTGGAGGATATAAGCGTAATTGGGAAATAATGAATATAGCTCAAACTACAAAAGTGGCGGATTAAGCCACTTTTTTTACGTGAAATTCGAATAGATTCAATGCTTTGGTTATTAAAAATATTAAAAATAAGTTAAGAATTATAGAATACATATTTAAACGTAAATTGCAATGGGAAGTCGTCCACTTTTTGAAATAAAGGAATTTGAGTAGTATTAAGTTAATTGAAGTTGATTAAAGTGGATTAAGATGGCTTCTGTAGGAGTTTGATAATTGA
>Ga0209100_1000374_pt1 | contig 40425 bp, 42 predicted proteins | sample lystaG_FD_185480 | JGI IMG/M metagenome (GOLD analysis project Ga0209100, IMG submission 185480) | Glacier valley bacterial and archeal communities from Borup Fiord, Nunavut, Canada, to study Microbial Dark Matter (Phase II) -... | ecosystem: Environmental > Aquatic > Freshwater > Ice > Glacier ... | reverse complement strand
CCTCGTAAAAGGTGAATTGTGGCTTACCAGCAGAGTTCTCGAGCGATTTCTGAAACACCTGACGCTCGCGCCAGAAATCCAGGACGGATTGCTCGAGGGCGGGGAAGGAGGGGTTGGGTTCTACGGGTTTAAACATGATTTGCCTTTTTAATCCACAATGAAGAGTTTTGCACCGTTCACACTGCTCGAGCGATGGGCTTCTGCGCCGTCTGCCACCTGATAACTCATGCCGGGAGTCATCTGAAAAGTGCGTCCATCCTCGAGTTCGGTTTTTAAATCTCCCTCGAGCAACAATAAAATGTGACCCTTTTTGCACCAATGGTCGGCCAGATAACCGGGTGTGTATTCGACCATTCGCACCCGAACGGTGCCAAAGTTTTGAGTTCGCCAGAAGGCTTTTCCACTGTCACCTGTATGTTCAGTGACCTCGAGCGTGCTCCAATCTGTCGTCCCGAAGGAGATTTCAGTCATTTGCATAGAGTTTCCTCATCTCAAATTTGTTTTTGTTATGTCCTATGCTTTCAGTTTCTAAACCGTCTAAAATCCGACCTTATCTCCCAATTTTTTCCTTTTGGTTTACTTTCTTCAATAAATCTTCGCTCCAACTCTTTAGCCACCGCTTCCGCAGCTTTTTTCTCCTCAGTGGACTTTCCGCTTTTTCTAATATTTGCAATTGAGTTTGCACTTATAGGACCTTTGTGGGCGAGTACGCTCTTGATGTGCTTCACAAAACTACTCCTCATTTCTCGCACTTCAAGACCAATCTCATTCAAATACTCTTCTATAACCACATCACCTCCTCGCACATTTGAATGTATGAAAGCAGGAATGAATTCAGATTGTTTAGAACTTTCCTTTGGAGCCTTTGGAACATAGAAAAACCGCATTATTTCATTAACAAACCTTTCAGATGTTCCATACATATGGTTGATGTCTTCATACGTCTCTTCTGAAACGTCAATCGAAATATCGGAAAGGTGAACAAGCAGTATGTGAATTGATATTAAAGTGGCGGTCATTGATAAATTATTATGACTTTTCTTTTTTGTTGAGTTTTTCTTAAGTTTTATGTGTTCTTCTATTAGTAGAGCAATCTTACATTTAGCTGTCTCTTCCTTCATATTAATACACTTATCGCACAAGAGGGTATATTTTGTTATGGTATCGGAAATTTGCTTAACATTCATTCCATTATAAAGTACGTATAGAGTAGAAAAGTAGGATTGGAAATCAGATTCTTTGGTCATAATCCCTCCAATAAAAAATCCCAACACGGCCTAAAGCCATGCTGGGACGCCTAAACTCGAGCGTGTTACCACCCAACTTCACCCGAGCCTGCGCTCGAGCCTCTATTCCTGCTCCACTCACGAGGGAGGTCCGGGAAAGTCTATTGGGCGATGAGCGATGAGCAATGAGTGATGAGCTTTTTAAGCTGATGACTAACTGCTGATGGCTGATGGCTTTTCTTCTTCCTACATTCTCGAGGGGATTTTCAACCGCACCGCGCTTGTTCGGCTCTCACCGTCCCGAACTCGCTCACGCGCTGCGTGGGGCCTACTCTTCTCGAGCGCACTTTTGAAGGTGCTGCATTTGTTTTGACTGCTCTCGAGGGCTGGCGCATATCTAAATAAACGCAAAGCCTTCTTAATGTCTAGTGTACGCTCGAGGGTGGCAAAGGTCAAAGGCGGTTTTACGCTCGAACGGGAATGACCCCCCTTCTCGTGAGCGCTTCGCTATCACAAATATCCCCCCTATTGCATAGGGGGGAACCAAAAGACTGTTGCACTCGAGCTTTTAAAGTACCCCCTTATTTATAGGGGGGTCTTGCGTGACTACGCAAGGGGGGGTCTTTTCCGCTCGAGCCAACACCGCACCCAACCGCTCGAGTTGTGATTTTTTTAGGGACTTTTGTGCCACTACATCGTGTATACTCGCTTGTCCCGAACAATGCAGGCTCGAGCATTTTGCTTTATTTTCCAGCCTTGAACGCGGCGGCTTCACCACCCGGTCTCACACCCGTCACAACCCGTCACAAATTGAGAAGTCCGTTTAGGCCGCGCTTTTTCATGCCTCACGGCTGAAAGTGTCCCCTCGAGCCGATTTTCCGCACCCGCTCTTTTGATGTGCTGCACGCCCCCTTTTCAATTTCACCCTTTTTCTATACCTGGAGAGTCACACCATGTCGTCCGTAAAACCGCATCAACAACGCCGCAAAGAAGAAGGTCTGCGCTTTCAGGATTTACAAAATAAAATCCTACCCGAGCTGCACCTCATCGCCACCGAGATGGGCATTCACAACCCCAAAAAGCTCAAGAAGGACGAACTCGCACTCGCCATTCTCGAGAAGCAGGCCGAGGCCGACGGCCTGAAGATGGCGTCGGGGTACCTCGAGATTTCGCAGGATGGGTACGGCTTTTTGCAGGACAACCTGCTCAGCACCGAGTCGCGCAGCGTGATTGTGTCGGCGGGCTTAATCAAGCAGTTTCAGCTTCGCACCGGAGACCGCATTGTGGGTCGGGGTCGCCCCCCACGGGAAAACGAGCGCTACGGCACCTTAATGCGGGTGGACGCGGTGAACAACCTCGACCCCACCGCCGCGTCCAAGCGGCCCAAGTTCGACGACCTCACGCCCACCTTCCCGGATAAAAAACTGGTGCTCGAGGACCCCACCATGGAGGATAACCTCGCGCTACGCGTGATTGACCTGCTCTCCCCCATCGGGATGGGCCAGCGCGGTCTGATTGTCGCGCCGCCCAAAGCCGGTAAAACTACGCTGCTCAAAAAGATTGCCAACAGCATCGTGCGAAACTACCCCGACGTGACCGTGATGGTGCTGCTGGTGGACGAGCGCCCCGAGGAAGTGACCGATTTCCGCGAAAGCGTGAAGGGCGCGCAGGTTATCGCGTCCACCTTCGACGAGCCGCCGCAAAACCACGTCCGGGTGGCCGAATTTGTCCACGAACGCTCGAGGCGGATTGTGGAGGAGGGCGGCGATGTGGTGATTTTGCTGGACAGCATCACAAGGTTGGCCAGGGCGAACAACCTGGTCACGCCGCCCACCGGACGCACGCTTTCGGGCGGTCTGGACAGCAACGCGCTGCACTGGCCCAAGCGCTTTTTAGGCGCGGCCCGCAACATTCGCGGCGGGGGGTCACTCACCATTTTGGCCACCGCACTGGTCGAAACTGGCTCGAGGATGGACGACGTGATTTTTGAGGAGTTCAAGGGCACGGGGAACATGGAACTTCAGCTCTCGAGGCGGCTCGAGGAGAAGCGCATCTTTCCGGCGATTGACATTCTCAAGAGCGGCACCCGCAAGGAAGAGTTGCTGCTCGACGAGAACACCCTGAAGAAGATGTGGCTGCTACGCAAGGTGTTTTCGGACATGGACCCGGCTGAAGCGATGGACATGTTGCTGGGCCGGATGGGAAAGACCCGCAACAATGCGGAGTTTTTGAGCACTTTGGGGGCATAAGGCGCTCAAGACACGAAAACGGCCCGCTCGAGCGGGCCGTTTTGTTTGATTGCAACATATTTAAGCAGCAGATACTTGGGTTGCTCGAGTGCGCTCAAAGCGGCGTTCTTTCCATTCTGGTGCGCCGCACGCTTTGAGGGTTGCTGCTGCTTCAGGTACATCCGCAACGGTAGGCAACAAAACATCCAGAATCTCGTTGTAGCGCTGCTCAGTCAAGGTTGCTCGAATCGCCCCTAATACCAATTCGCTCTCGAGAGCGCGAAGTGTTCATCTCGGGTCATGTTGCTTCACCTCCAGCCCTACACGCTCCAGGGCCAGCTCAATCATACCATAGCCTTCTGGGTCCCCGAGCAGCAATTCAGTCGAGTAGAACGTGTAGAGCGCGAAACACTCGGCAAAGTATTCGGTGCGCCTGGAGCGGCTATAAGTGGTCCCTCCCTGTAAAATGTTAGCCCGCATGGTTTTTAAAAAGAGGGCTTCGTCCAGCACGCCCAGCACGCTATGCACATGATGTCCCAGTTCGTGAACCAGCGTCATCTGAACCGCCTGGGTCTGGGTGGTCGCCGTTGAACTCACCGAATAAACGCCCTGCCACACCCACGGTTTGCCGTATTCAGTTTTGACCCGGCGGGTCGCCACCTTCATCCACCGCGCCGGATACGAGTACAGTCCCGCCACCTGGACACCCTCATCCCAAACCTCACGGGTTAGCTCGAGTCGGCTAAGTGGGCGCACAGCAAGCCAAAACGACGCACCTATGTCTTCGTAGATGCAGGTCAGTCGTGCGAGCAAAACGGCGTCCAGATGCGTTTCAAGCTCGAGAGCATAAGGCGTGTTCGCGTTACGCAAGGGTAAATCAGGATTCACGGCGTCAACTGTACTGGAAAAGTAGCCCTATCGGTTCATCCCTCAAAGAAGCGGCCCACCCCTCGAGCCAATCCCCGTATGATAAGCCCCATGTTTGAAACCGCCCTAGCCACCGCCCAGAAGATTCGCTCGAGGGAAATCTCCGCTCGAGAAACCGTTCAAAGCGCCCTAAACGATATTGACGCTCGAGATGGGGAGATTGGGGCCTTTCTGAGCTTAGTGGATTCGGCGCTCGAGCAGGCGGACGGGATTGATGCTCAGATTGCTCGAGGTGAAAGTGTAGGGCCGCTGGCAGGCGTTCCCATCGCGCTCAAGGACAACCTCAACCTCACCGGAACCCTGACCACGGCGGGTAGCAAAATGCTCGAGCACTACCGCAGCCCCTACAGCGCCACGGTGGTGAATAAGCTGCTGGGCGGCGGACTCATTCCCATCGGCAAGACCAACATGGACGAGTTCGCGCAGGGCAGCTCTACCGAGAAGAGTGCCTTCCAGCTTACGCACAATCCACACGACCTCTCGAGGGTGCCAGGGGGTACCAGCGGGGGCAGCGCCGCCGCCGTTGCCGCCGGGTTCGTGCCACTGGCCCTGGGTACCGACACCGGGGGCAGCGTGCGTCAACCGGCGGCCTTCTGCGGCACTCTGGGCTTCAAGCCCACCTATGGGCGCATCTCCAGGTATGGGGTGGTCGCCACCGCCTCGAGCCTGGACCAGGTGGGAGGGCTTGCCCGCTCGAGCGCCGACCTTGCCGCGCTGCTGGACCTGATTTCGGGGCACGACCCACTCGACGCGACCAGCCTGGAGGTTTTGCCCAGGTTCACCGGGGCGCTCTCGAGCGGCGTGCAGGGAATGCGCTTCGGCTTTATTTCTGAAAGTTTGGGGAGCGCCAACTCGAGCGGGGTAGTCGAGGCTCTCGAGCGTGTGAAGACCGTGCTCGAGGGTCTGGGCGCAACGTTTGGTGAAATCAGTTTGCCCGCGCTCGAGTACAACATCGCGGCTTACTACATCATCAACACCGCCGAAATCAGCAGCAATTTAGCGCGCTACGACGGGATGGTGTACAGCTCGAGGGTGCAGACTTCTGACTTTAACAGCTCGATGAGCGCCTCCCGTGGGCAGGGCTTCGGGCCGGAGGTGGTGCGGCGCATTTTGATGGGAACCTACGCGCTCTCGAGCGGCTATTACGACGCGTTTTACTCCAAAGCACTCAAGGTGCGCCGCCTGATTGCCAACGACTTTGCTCGAGCCTTTGAGGGGTTCGATGTGCTGGTCACGCCCACTTCACCGTTTCCGGCCTTCAAATTTGGAGAGTTCTCGAGCGACCCGCTGGCGATGTATTTGGCCGACGTGGACACCGTGAGCCTCAATCTGGCGGGTCTGCCGGGAATTTCGGTTCCGGCAGGGTTCGAGACGCTCGAGGGTTCACAGTTGCCCATCGGGGTACAGTTCATCGGACCAGTGCTGGGAGACGAACGCTTGCTCAGCGTGTCTCAGGCGTTTGAGGAAGCCACCTCGAGCGAGTTTTTGCAGGTAGCCCCTCGAGTAGGCTAAGAAATCAGCTTAGAACCCAAACGCTCGAGCACAAGGCAGGCGTTTTACTGCCTTGAAATAACCATTGAGTGGAAAAAAGAAATCAATCTTCTGGTCTGGAGCACCCGAATAAAGGCGTATGCCTACGGGCTTTGCGCTGTATGCACCTTTTGAGAACGCAATTGCAAATTCGCTGCCCGTCATATATCCAGCGTAATAACCCAATTTTATATCTCTTGTGACATACCTTTCGGGTCCGGCATCACCGGAATCGAAACGCCATACAACCAAACCATTGTCGCTGAACATAACTGGGTCTTGGTCGCTAAAAATACGCCATTCGGGATAACTACCACTTAGGCAGGTGAGTTTTAAAACTGCCAACTGAGTATCTTTGGTTGTCACCACCACATAGCTGTTATTTTTACCTGTAATTCGGTCTATAATAAGCACATACAAGAAACTGCCTATATATTCACTACCTGGGAAGTTGGGATTGCCTAATGGTATTGGGGTTCCGCGTTGCGCTTCGGCGGTCTGACCACCTCTCGAGTCTGAAATTCCCGCCCCATTCACAGCGCATACGCTCGAGCCAATCAAAAGTCCCAATAATATAAGTAATTTGAGCATGGGTTGAGGGTAGCATAATTTATCCATACAGTACATTCATGATTCAAGTGGCCACCTCGAGCGAGTTCTTGCAGGTGGCCACTTGAGCTTGACCAATACAATTTGACGAGGCACTACATTTATAATCCCATCCAGACACAACCCTGACGGATACGCGAAACACTTTCCTCGAGCGGATAAACTTCCAGCATGACTTCTGAAGACGCGCTCGAGTCGCTGCACACTTACTTCGCACCGCTGAGCGAACTGCAATTCACCCGAGGTGAGGTGAACGTGCTCTACACACCCAAAAGCCCGGTGCTCGGCGTCAACTGTGCCTACGGATATTCACCCGAGGCCGACGCTTTTTTTGTGGGCAAGTACGCGCCCTCGCTCTTTTTGCTGCCCGAAACCCAGGTGCTCGAGCTGTTTAAACCCGGTTCTCGTGGGTCTTTTGCGCTCGAGCAGACCCTTCGAGTCGGTCACTATTCCCCACTTTCCGAACTCGAGCCGAAGTCTTATCAGGTCGAACAGGTGCCTTGGACGCGGGCTGGAACCGCCGCTGAGATTCTGGCGGTAGCGTGGTTGGATAATTCCTGGAGCGAGATGTTGACCCGCTGGCTGAGTAAAACCCTCGAGCATAACCGGGATTACTTGCTGCTGCTGGCCTACCCGCTCGAGGACTCAAAGCCGGTGGGCACGGCCCTGGTCCAGCTCTCGAGTCCTGTTCGAGTGCATCTGTGGGGCGTGTTAGGGGAGTGCAGGGACGCTCTCAACGCCCTACTGGATGCCTCGAGCCGATTGAACGGAGCAGCGCAAACGGTAGAAACTTCAGCGCCCTCGAGCTGGCCGCTCACACTTGTGAATGAACTCGAACTGGGTTACTGGCACGGGTAAAAACGATGAATGCCCCTGGACACCTCACGCTCGAGGTTTACACTGGTCGGCATGAAAGCTCTCGTGCTGGTCTCTGTCGCCGTAATGTGTCTCTCGAGCTGTAAAACAGCCCATCCTACGACCCAAATGGGCGGCAAGGAAGACCTCAGCGGCACGTTACTCCAGGCAGCGGTGGGCAGTTTAGACCCCACTGCCAGCTCGAGGCTTAAGCTCAAGAACCCCAGGAGGGTGCGTATGGCCATCTGGGACAAGGGTCTGGCACTCTTACACGCCTCGAGCCTGAAGGTTTATTTTGATACCGACCAGCGCCCCTCGAGTTGGCGGGTGAATCTGGTGAGCACCACCCCGCTGAGCACTTACGCAGGCATCTCGAGCGTACAAACTCTGGGCGCGTGGCAGGGCCTTAAAGTGTCGCGCCTCAAGGGCGGGCTGCTCGAGGGAACGCTGGTGACGCAAAAGGGTTCGACGCTGGATTTCTACTCGAGCGCTTACGCCCTGCGCTATCAAAGCGACCTGAGCATCTGGGCAGGCCAAAAGTGAGCGGCTGCTCGAGCAAAAAGTACGACAGACAGTCCAGACAGATTGCTTGTACGCGCTTGCTCTGAGCGTCATACTGCACTTTATGCTTCCCCGAACCCATCCCCGGCCCATCCTGCGCGAATTTGAAACAGACGCTGAGCAGGCGCTCGAGGTGCTGCTCTCGAGCCACAATTCAGGGGTGGTGTACCCAGCGTTCGAGACCCCACAACTGGCCATCGTCACCTGTATGGATTTCCGCATCTCACTCAAACTGCCCGAGCGTTTCGCCTTTGTGCTGCGAACCGGCGGGGCCAACGTGCGCCCCATCGAGAGCTATCTGGCCTTTTCGGTGGCCCGTACCGGAATTCACGCCATCGCCATCATCGGACACACCGACTGCGCTATGGAAAAGCCAGACCCCTACGTGGTGGACTCGCTGCCGACTTCTGAGGAGATGCGGGCACACTACCGCAGCCAGATTGCCGCACTGGCCATCCGCGACGCCCGGACCTACACGCTCGAGCAGACCGAGCGGCTAGAAATGGAGATGGGCCTACCGGTGATTCCCTTGCTCTACGACGTGGACACCCATCTGCTCGAGCGTTTGTAACGGTTAAACTCGAGCCATGCACATTCGACACCTACGGCTCTATACCCACCAGCTCGAGGCGCAGCACCACTTTTATACCCGCACCCTCGAGCTGCCCCAGATTTCGCGTTCTAGCACGGCTTTTATAGTCCGGGTCGGTAACTCGTCGCTCGAGTTTGTCGCCTCATTTGAGGCCACCCACTATCACTTCGCCTTCAGCCTCCCCTCGAACGCGCTCGAGGGGGCAAAATCCTGGCTCGAGGGGCGCACCCCACTCTTACGCGGCGGAGCGCCAGACGTTCAGGATGAGGTGGTGTTCGAGTCGCAGACCTGGCAGGCCCATATGGTGTACTACCGCGACCCGGCGGGCAACATCGGGGAATTCATCGCCCACACGGGTCAAACTGCCGCGCCCACCCTCGAGCCTACCCTCGAGTTTGGACCTTTGAGCCTGCTGGGTATCAGCGAGATTGGCGTGGTGGCAAACGACGTGCTCGAGCGGGTGCAAACGCTGGGGGAGCGCTTTGGACTCGAGCCATACCGTCAGGATGCACTGCCCGGATTCACAGCGGTGGGCAGCCAGACTGGGCTATTCATCGTGGTCGAAAAGGGTCGGTTGTGGTTTCCCGACCTCGAGCAGGCCGCCCTGCCCTCGCGCTTTGAAGTTCAGATGGTGCTCGAGAGCGGTCAGAGCGTGTGGGTGAATGAAAGGCTCGAGCGCCTGTAAAGTCAGGCTTTTTTCATCCTCAGGTCTAAAAGGGCGAAAAGTAAAATACAGCCCACCCCCCATAAAATCCAAGCCGCGCCGTACACCCTGGACTCGAGCGGGAGGCCGTATAGCCCGGTCCAGGTGAAGGCGATGCCGTCGAGCAAAGTTGCAGTCGTGGTCATTACGACCACAGCGGGCAGAAAAGCCGCACCACGCAGCCCCACCAGAGTACCAGTCAGTCTCACAGCGCCAAGTCCAAATGGAAAAGACAGCGCGAACAGCAGGGCCATGCGCCAGCCCCCATCAAATACGGCAGTCCCCATCAGGCGCACCATCATGGCAGCGATAAACCAGAAGGCGGCCCCGATGGAAACCCAGACTGCAACTCTGGGGAGGGTGAGCGAAACTTGTGTAACCTGCGTCATCTGAGTCATGATGAAACCTCCTGCTCGAGTGTTTTCTCGAGCCAATCAAAGAATGGTTTTAGGTGCTCGAAGGCGGACGTTTTGCTCGAGATTTACAGGGTTCCTCCTGGTGGGTTTGGGCTTACGGCAACGGCTCCAGTTCGCGCTCGAGCCAACGAACAAAACATTCAAACGCGGCCTGTGAACGGGCTTCCTGGCTCACGGTGAGCCGCTGAAGCAAGAGGCCCTGCACCGTGGCCACGGTCAGCGCCGCCAGTGACTCGACGTGCAGGGGCGTCAAACCCGCCTGCCCAAACGCGCTCGAGAGCCGCACCACCCAGGCCGTGACCAGAGATTCACTCAAGTGCTCGAGTCCCTGCGGGTGAATCATGGAGTAGCCCCACAGCTCGAACAGGGAGCGCGTCACCGGCTCGAGTTCGGGCTGCAAAAAAGTGCTCCACAGCGTTTCAAGCATCTGCACTGGAGGGCTGCCCTGGCCCAGCAAGGCGTCGGTGAGGGCCAGAAACTGACCTTCGATTTGCGCGACCATCAGCGCCAGCAGCGCTTCCTTACTGCCAAAGTGATGAATCAGCATCCGGGCACTGGTGCCAATGCCCTGAGCCAGTGGACGCAACGAGAGACCGGAAAAGCCGTGCTCGAGCGCGTACCGAGTAGCCCGCTCGAGTAGGTCACGCCGCAGCACTTCATCCTTCTCTCTAGTCACGAAACAATTGTTACATGTAACGAGCGTTTCGTCAAGCGGTCAGGGTCAGGTTGTCCTCGAGCGCGCTTTCTGTAGTCGCGCCCAGCAGCTCGAGCAGTGCGGTTCCGGTGGGGCTGAGACGGTAAATCACGAAGCGCCCACTGCGGTGGGTTTCGACCAGTCCGGCCTGACGCAGCAAGGGTCAAGTGCTCGGACACCCCCCCGGAGCGAGCTTTAGACGGTGGGCAATCTCGAGGGTGCTCGAGGGAGGCTCTAAACTGAGCAACACCTCGGCGCGGCTGCGTCCCAAAAGCAGCTCGAGGGCCTGCCCGGTCTGCGGGGGCTGGCTGCTCCACAAGTTAGCCACGCCCCTTGGGGTATAGGCCAGGGTGGGCTGCCAGCCTTCGCCAGTGATGCTGTTCCAGCGCGGCCACACGAAGGCTGACGGCATCAGCAGCAGGCCGCGCCCGCCGGGGTACACCTCGCCCTCACCCTCGCACAGCGAGTTGTCCAGCTCGAGCACCCCGTCCCCGAAGCGCACCAGTGGGTTGAGGTCCCGAAACAGCGCATCGAAACCGCCTAGCGCGAGATTGCGCGCCCGCAGCAGGACATCGCTCTCGAGCATGGCCCGCAGGCGGGGCCAGTACGGCTCAAGCGCCGCCGTCCAGAAGGCGTGCACTCCCTCTACCAGCCGCTCGAGCGCTTCTGTGGGGTGGTCGAGGAAGGGTTGGGCCGATGCGGGAACCACGCCGTGTGGGGCAAAGGTGAGGCGCACCTCGCGCCGCACCGTGTCGGGGTCGGTCTCGAGCAGAGTGTGCAGTTCAGCCTCAAAGTCGGGCAGTGGGGTGTGCGGCGGGGGCGTCAGGAAGTCGGGCATGTAGCCTTTGGCGGGCCAGAGGGTGTTCATCGCCGTGAGGTCGAGGTGACGTGTGGCGTCCCGCGCCTCGAGAATCCAGGGCAGGTGGATAGCAAAGCGGCTGGGGTCTTGCAGGGCGCGGTAGCCCATCACCGTTTCCCACAGCGGGCTGAAGGCAAAGCGGGTGCGGCTCAGGTCCAGCGCGCTGAGGTGGATGCGGATAGCGTTCATGCCCCTAGTGTGCTTCTTTGACAGAATCCGTGCAATAGATTCGGTTCTGGCTGAATCATTATCTTTCGACAGACCTCGGATTTAAGGTGTGCTCGAGGTGGCTAATATGAATCCCGAATATCTGAACTTCCTCAGCCGTGACCGTCAGCGAGCTTTGCTCAGCGAAGCCGAACACCTGCATTTACTGCGCCACGCACACCCTCGAGCTGGACTGAGGGTGTGGATAGCCCACAGATTGCGCGGCTGGGCCGACTGGCTCGAGCCTCGGGTTTCTCGGTCGCTCGAGGACGCCCAAGCTTGCTGAGCGGGCCTTCATCCCCTCAAAATTCATGCTCGAGGGGTACACTAGGGTCATGTTTTCCCGCCCTGGCAACGCCAACCCGTCCAACGCTGACAAATCCAGGCCCAAGAAAGTCGACTTCCGGGCCGACCTCGAGCAGCTCAAAAAACTGCTGTCCTTCGTTCGTCCCTACTGGACACCGCTCATTCTCTCTATTTTCGCCACCGCCGTCGCCAGTGGCCTGAGCCTGGTGTTTCCCCAGGTCATCGGCAATCTGGTCAACGGCGCGCTCACCGTGGGCGCGGGCACCTCGAGCCTGGACCAGTCCGCGCTGCTACTCTTCGGGGTGTTTCTGGTGCAGGCGGTGTTCAACTTCATTCGCACCCTCTCAAGCGCGCGGGCCGGAGAGGGTACCGTGGCCGATTTACGCGCCAGCCTGTTCGAGCACATCATGCGTTTGCCGCTGCGCTTTTTCGAGTCGCGCCGCACCGGAGAAATCACCTCGAGACTCACCAGTGATGTCACGGTAGTGCAGGGTTTGGTGTCCCAGGACCTCAACCAGCTCATCACCCAGGTGTTCACCCTCATCGGCGGCGTCATCATCTTGTTTATCAAGAACACCTCGCTCACGCTGGTGATGCTTTCAGTAGTGCCCATCGTGGTTCTGGGCGGCGCGTTTTTTGGGCGTGGACTGCGTAAACTCAGCACCGATTTTCAGGACAAGCTCGCCGACGCCAACGCTGCTGCCGAGGAATCCATCGTGGGCATTCGGGTAGTGCAGTCGTTCACCGCCGAAAAGCTCGAGGCGGGGCGCTACCAGAAGGCCATGCGGGCCTCGTTCGACTCTGCGATGCGGCGCGCTCGAGTGCGGGCCTGGTTTGTGACCATCTTAATTCTGGCCACCTTCTCGAGCCTCAGCCTGGTGCTGTGGTTCGGGGGCCGTCAGGTGGTAGCGGGTAGCCTCAAAGCCGGAGACCTGATTGCCTTCCTGATTTACACCCTGGTGGTGGCAGGCGCGATTGGTGCCCTGACCGGACTGGCCACCCGCTTCACCGAGGCGGCGGGCGCGACCCAGCGCATCTTCGAGCTGTTTCAGGAAAGCAGCGATTTGGCCACCCCCAACGCTCGCGCCCTGCCCACGGTGCGCGGCGAGGTCACGCTCGAGCACATCGGCTTTACCTACGGAGACCGGGGCGAGAAAAACGTGCTCGAGGACATCAGTTTCACCGCGCGGCCCGGTGAGGTCATCGCTTTAGTCGGTCCCAGTGGCGGCGGCAAGTCCACCCTGGTTTCGCTCATTCCGCGCTTTTACGACCCCTCACAGGGGCGCATTCTGCTCGACGGGCAGGACATCAAGGACATAGACCTCGAGAAATTGCGCGAAAACATCGGGCTGGTGCCGCAGGAAACCCAACTGTTTTCCGGCACGGTGCGCGACAACATCCGCTACGGACGCCCCAATGCCAGCGACGTGGAGGTCGAGGACGCTGCCAAAGCGGCCAACGCGCTCGAGTTCATCGCCGGGTTTCCACTGGGCCTGGACACCGTGGTGGGAGAGCGCGGCCTCAAACTCTCGGGCGGTCAGCGTCAGCGAATTGCCATCGCTCGAGCACTCTTAAAAAATCCACGCATTCTGATTTTAGACGAGGCCACCAGCGCGCTGGACAACGAATCCGAGGCCCTGGTGCAAGAAGCGCTCGAGCTGCTGATGGTCGGGCGCACCACCTTCGTGATTGCCCACCGCCTAAGCACGGTGCGCGGCGCGGACCGCATTCTGGTGCTCGAGGCCGGGAAGATTGTGGAACAGGGAACCCACGAGGCGCTGATTGCTCAGGGCGGACTTTACCGCGATTTGTACGATTTACAGTTCCGCCGGGACCGTCCCCAGCGGGCCTGAACTCGAGTGAGTTAGATTTCTGAGCAAGGCTCGAGCTGGAAAGACCCCCTTGCGTATTCACGCAAGACCCCCCTACAAAGCATGGGGGTACTTTAAAACCTCGAGTCACACGGTCTTGAGTTCCCCCCTGCAAGGTAGGGGGGATATTCTTTTAAGCGAAGCGGACAGGCCCGATAGGTGCCGCTCTGTCCAAGACGCGTAAAAGAGAAGGGGGGTCCTTCCAGGCGGAATAGCCACCACCCCGCGAAGTTGAATTACACCCCATTTTTGACACCTACCCAACATTATTGTTGACAAAAAAGGTAATCTTTAAAAAGGTTTAATCTCTCGAGCTGCGAACGCAAATTTGACAAGCTGTGAGGATAAATGTAGATTTTCTTAAGCTTGTAGGGGTGATTGGTGTCTGCGCTCAACCCTATCCCGAACAGAAGGTGCATCAATGCGTTCTTGCTTGGAGCCATAAAGTCGCTCTGGAGCACGAACGACTTCTCCATCCGCGTTAGGCTCGGGTCGGGGAGACTGGAGAATTGAGATGGCGAAGTATCCGCTGATTAAATCCACGCTCAAAGAGCGGCTGCTCTCGAGCCACTATCCCGAGGGCTTGCCATTACCCTCGGAACCGCAACTGGCCAAGGAGTTCGAGGTTTCGCGCATGACCGCCAGACGCGCCATTGACGAACTCGAGCGCGAGGGCTACGTGTACCGCATCCAGGGAGCGGGTACTTTTCCCACCGGAAAACGCTTTCGGCAGGGTGTGTTTCGCATCCGGCCATTCAAGGAGTGGGCGCGGGGCGCGGAGACCAGCACGCGGGTACTTCAGGCAAGGATAGTCGAAGCCACCCCAGAGATGGGCATCGTGATGCAGATTGGGGTGGGCGAGGGCGTCATCTTCATTCACCGGGTGCGCCTTGCCGGAGACGAGCCGCTGGTGATTGAAAAGCGCTACATCAACGCCGTGATGGCCGAGGGACTGCTCGAGCACAATTTGGCCGTCGAGAGCATCCACGAGGTGATGGTCGAGAAACTGGGCGTGACCATGACGCGGGTGGAGCAGTCGCTCGAGGCGGTCAATCTGCGCCAGGAAGAAGCCGATTTGTTGCAAGTGCCGATGGGCACAGCGGCCTTTCTGATTCGCCGCACCTCGTATAGCGGCCTCAAGCGGGTGGCTTACATCAATTACTGGGTGAGGGGGGATAGGTATGCTTTTCAGGATAGTTTTGAGCCGTAGGGTTTGGGCAATGAGTTATGGGCTTTGAGGATGGGTGTTTGATTTGCGCTCGAGTGGGAAGGCCCTCACCCTGGCTTACGCCTCTCCCTTGCCCGAGTTCGGGAGAGGGTTTTTCTTTGAGCGTTCGTCCTACAACTCAAAATTTCCCCAGCAAACACTTGTATTGCTCATCGCTCATTGCTCCTCACTCCTCACCCTCGAGTAGACTTTCCCCATGCTGCACACCCTGCAAAATGACCGCCTGAAGCTCGAGGTTTCGCCGCAGTTCGGGGCGGGCATCACCGGGTTTTCGACCCTTCGTGACAGTGGTGAGTGGCTTCCGCTGATGCGCCACACCCTGCTCGAGCACCTTCAGAGCGGCAAAACAGGGAATTTCTCGAGCTACATTCTGATGCCGTACTCCAACCGCATTCGGAACGCGCACTTCCGCTTTGCAGGTCAGGACTACCCACTCAAGCCCAACAACCGCGAGGGCACCGCCCGCCACGGCGACGTGTTTTCAAAGCCCTGGACCACCATCATGCAAGACGCAAGAGCCGCGAGTTACCGTATAGACTCGAGGGATTTCAGCGATTTCAACTTCCCTTTTCCATTCGTAGGCACCGTGACCTACCGTCTCGAGAAGATGACCCTGCTCATCCAGCTCGAGCTACAAAACGTGGGGAGTTCTCCGATGCCCGCTGGAATGGGCATCCACCCCTATTTCAACCGATTTATTCCCTCGAGCCAGGAAGCCACGCTCGAGTTTGGTGCGGGTGGCTATTATCAGGTTCCCGCCGACCTGATGCCCACGGGTGGCCCCATTCCCGTACCGCCCGAACTCGACTTCTCGAGCGCCAGGGCTGCCGGAGGCCAGAAGCTGGACACCGTTTACGCGGGCTGGAACGGCGTGGCGCACCTACGCTGGGAAAGTCTGGGGCTGGCCCTCGAGATTGCCGCCGACCCGATTTTCTCGCACTTCGTGGCCTACACCCACTACGACGGAACTTTGGCGCTCGAGCCTGTGACCCACGCCACCGACGGCTTCAATCTGATGGAGCAGGGCGTGGAAAACACTGGAGTAAAGGTGCTCGAGCCGGGGGAAAGCATGGACGGTACCATTCGGATGCGGGTTCAAAGTTTAACGTGATTAGACTTCAGACTTGTGACAACTGATAACTGACAACTGACAACTGACGTCTAATGAAACAAGTCTACGAAAGCCTCGACCACAGCCGGGTCAAAATGACCGTAGCTGCGAACCGTAAGCTCCTCGAGCGCCTCGAGTTGGGACATCGAGTTGCGGTAGAGCCGGGGGCTGGTGAGCGCGTCAAACGCGTCAATGAGCGCAAAGATGCGGGCCTCGAGCGAGATGTTTTCGGCCCTCAAGCCCTGTGGATAGCCGCTGCCGTCCCAGTGCTCGTGGTGCTCGAGGATGACGTTTCGCGTGACCTGGGGCAGGCTGTGGCGCTCGAGCAGAAAGCGCAGGCCGTCTTCGGGGTGCAGATACATCATCTGCCACTCGAAGAGTTCCAGTTTGCCGCGTTTGAGCAGCACGCTGTCGGGCAGGCCCAGCTTGCCTACGTCGTGCAGGTACGCGCCCCAGCGCAACGCCCTCAGACTCTCGAGGTCCAGGCCCATCGCCCGACCTAAGCGCACACTCAGCGCGGCCACCCGGTCGGTGTGTCCGGCGGGGTCGGCCCCGCGCAGCTCGAGCGAGGTTCCCAACAAGCGGTAAAGCTGTTCGCGCTCACCGTGCAGGCGGCGCTCGACCAGCAGGCGCGACATCAGCGGCGCTTGCAGTTCAGCCACGGTCAGAAAGCGTTCCTCGGCCTCGGGGGGCAGGCCGTAAGGCTGAAAGGTATACAGTCCCAGCAGGCTCGAGGGAACACCCTCGCCACTGCGCTCCAGAGCCATCGAGAAGGCTTGACCGCTCTGCGACGCGGTGTTGGAAAGGGCGACCAGTGGCGCACGGGGGCTGGCCAGGGCCTCGAGCATGGTCTTAGTCATCTCGAGGCTGGGCGCGGGGCCGAAGGTGACGCGGGGCGCGAACTTGTGACCGTACAGGTGAAGCGGTCCGTCCTGTTTTTGAGCGCTGCTTTTCGGGGTGGGCGACGCGTAAAGCCAGGACGCCCCCGCCACACGCTCCACTTTGAGTGCACCCACCGACTCCACCTCGAGCGCCGACTCCGACCCCAACTCTGACCTAGCACCGGACTCCGGCACACCCTCGAGCAGCACCGCCCCAATGGCGGGAATCCCACCGACCAGATAAGCCAGTGTGGGCCGCACTGCATCCTCAAAGCTCGAGGCACTGAGAGCCAGCTTACTCAGCTCGAGCAGGGCTTCAGCCGACATGGAAGCTTACCTTGCACTCGAGACGCCAGCGACGCCGGAGCTGTTGGAGAATATCGTTCACATCATTCACCCTAGCTTAATTTGAACAGAGATACGAGGCTCGAAAATTGAATGGTGCTCAACAAAATACAGATGCTCATACTGAAGTGAAAGAATTATTTAAACCCTTTTGACACAGTTATTTCGACTCCATACTAGCACCCAGAAACCCCTGCGCTCGAGCGGGTTCAATCCTGCGCTTTGTCCTCCACCGAAGCCTCGGTAAAGGTGGCCATCTCGCGCAGGGTTGCCGCCGCACCGAGCAGCAGTGGAGCGCACAGCACAGCACCGCTGCCCTCGCCCAGCCGCATGTTGAGTTTCAGCAGCGGCTCGAGGCCCAGAAACTCGAGCTGCCTTGAGTGGCCTCCCTCGGCAGAAAGGTGGCTGGCGAACAGATACTCACGGAAATGTTCACTCAGGGCGTCCGCCACCAGCGCTGCCGCGCCTGCAATGAATCCATCGAGCAGCACGGCTTTTTGCGACGCGGCCCCCTCGAGCATAACCCCCACCATCGCCGCAATCTCGAGGCCCCCAAACTGGCACAGCACCTCGAGCGGGTCCACGGTGCTCGAGCGTGAAAGTGCCGTCTCAATCACCCTTATCTTGTGCTCGAGCGCCGAATCATCCAGCCCGGTTCCACGCCCGGTCACGGCGCGAACCTCGAGACTGAGCAAGCGTGCGGTGATTGCCGCCGCCGGAGTGGTGTTGCCGATGCCCATCTCTCCGGCAATTAAGAAGTCTGCACCCAGCGCAATCTCGTTTCTAGCAACCTCTGCACCCAGCAAAATCGCCTGTAAGCACTCGGAAAGGGTCATGGCCGCCTCGAGTTTGATGTTTGCAGCTCCGGCCTTGACCGGGCGGTTGACCAGACGGGGGGCGTCCTCGAGCGTCCCCATCACGCCCGCATTGAGCACAGTCACTCGAGCGCCCACGCCACGGGCCAGCACGCTGACCGCCGCGCCGCCGCTCAGAAAGTTGTAGACCATGCCCATCGTCACCACCTGTGGGTAAGCGCTGACCCCCTCGAGCGCTACCGCGTGGTCAGCGGCACACACAATGACCGCAATCCCGCGTGGGTCAGGCTTTTCAGTACCGAAAACCCCAGCCAACCGCACGGACAGGTGCTCGAGGTCTCCCAGCGCCCCGGTGGGCTTGGTGAGGTTTTTTTGCCGCTCTAGGGCGCGTCTCTTGGCTTCGGAATCTATGGGTCCAATTCGGTTGAGGAGTGGCTCGAGCATTAGGGATAGGGTACAGGTTTTTAGGGATAGCTCGAGCGAACAGGATGAAACCACAGTGCGGGTTAGGCAGCGCTCGAGGATTAGGTTTGTAAAGTCATCTGGGATGACACCATCGTAGGGGCGAGTAGCAGCTCGCCCGGAGGGGTTGTAGGGGCGAGTGGCGGACAGGCCCGATAGGCGGCCCAGCCCGTGAGGCGGACAGGCGGCGAGGCCCGGTAGGTGCCGTTTTCGCCAAGACGCCCGGTAGGTGCCGCTCTGTCCAAGACGTGTTGAAGTTGGGCCAAGACAGTGCCGCTTTTGTCCAAGACTTCTCTAGGGGTCAAAAGATGGGGACATAAAAAGGTCGGCTCCTGTACGCTGTTTTTGTGACGAAACAAAGAAAGAGCCGATTGCACCACGATACCCTGGCCTTGAGTCTCAAGCAACACTTTCCTCTACACGCCACCCGGCTCACCGTACTGTGTGCCGTCGTCCTGGCCATGATTCGTGCTCGCAGTGTGGTGCTCTACACCTTAGTGACCCACCTCGAGCTATCCGGTAGCACCAAAGTACGCTACAAGCGGCTCTGTCTTGGGCAAAACGGCACTGTCTTGGGATGAGCGGCACGTCTTGGCGAAAACGGCACCTATCGGGCCTCGCCGCCTATCGGGCCATCCCGCCTCATGGGGCCTGCCCGCAAACACTTCGTTCAATTTGCCCTCCCAGACAGTTGTCTTGCCGCTTTGGTGCTGAGCTGTCTCCCGCGTGGGAAACAAGGGCTTATCTTAGACCGCACCCACTGTCTTGGCCCAACTACGCCACCTCGCGGGGCGGGCCGCTGGAAACTGGGCAAGACGCACATCAACATTTTACTGCTCAGTACAGTGTGGAAGGGTTTTAGCCTACCGCTGGTCTGGACTGTGCTCACCACCGGGGGCAACAGTACCCAAGCGCAGCGCATCACCTTGCTTGAGCGAGTCCAGAGCGTGCTTCCCACGGGAGACACCCTGGGCGTGTTGGGAGACCGGGAATTCTTTGGTCAGGACTGGTTTGTGTTTCTTCGCAAACAAGGCATTGAAGTGTGCATTCGCCTAAAAAAAGATGCTCGAGTGGATGGGCACTGAGAGAAGCTTTTGGCTCGAGCTTTAAAACCCCTCCTAACCTCCGTGCTTCGCAAGAGGGCCGCTTGCGGGGGAGGAACGGGGACCATGCCCGTTCAATTGTCTGACACGTCGTTTGATTAAGTCGGAGTGCATGCCACAGGGGCTACCCCTACAACCCATATGTTTGGTAGGGGTAATCTCACGCCGTTGTCTTGGCCCAACGACGCCACGTCTTGGACAAAGCGGCACCTACCGGGCATCTTGGCGAAAACGGCACCTACCGGGAATCAAAGCCTGTCCGCCTCACGGGGCGGGCCGCTGCCCTTATCGCTTGTCGCTCGAGCTTAACGCCCCTCTTCTCTGGTGAGCGCCTTCAAGCGCCGCGCGGTAAAGCTACTTAGCATTCCACTTTTAAAACGCCACTCCCAGTTATTCCCCAGCCGTCCGGGCAAGTTCATGCGCGCCTCAGTCCCCAGATTCATCACGTCTTGCAGCGGCGCGATGGCCAAATCCGCCTTTGAGCGCCACGCCATCTCGAGCAGTTGCCAAGCAATTTTGTCTTCCTCGGCGTCGGGGATGTACTTTTTGAGGTGCTCGAGTTCGGTTCCGGTCAACTCGGAAAACCAGCCGCGCGTGGTGTCGTTGTCGTGGGTTCCGGTATAGACCACCTGATTTTCACGCAGGTTCTCGGGCAGAAATGAATTCTCGCTCCAGTCCTCGCCGCCCGCAAAAGCGAATTGCAGCACCGCCATACCGGGGTATCCGGTGCCGTCGCGCAGTGCCTCGACCTCGGGGGTAATCACACCCAAATCTTCGGCAATGATGGGGAGGTCGCCCAGCGCGGCCTTTACCGCCTCGAACAGCTCTTTGCCGGGAGCCACAACCCAGCGGCCCTTGACCGCAGTAACTTCTTCTGCCGGAACCTCCCAGTAGGCTTCAAATCCGCGAAAGTGGTCCACCCGGATGAGGTCGTAGAGTTTCAGGCTGCCCTTAAAGCGCTCAATCCACCACGCGAAGCCGTCCTGCTGCATCTTGTCCCAGCGGTACAGCGGGTTGCCCCACAGTTGTCCCGTAGCGCTGAAATAGTCCGGTGGCACGCCCGCAACCACGGTAGGCTGCCCGGTTTCATCGAACACAAACTCACCGGGGTTAGCCCAGGCATCGCTCGAGTCCATGGCCACGAAGATGGGAATATCGCCGATGATGCGGATGTTTTTACCCTTAGCGTACTCACGTACCGCAGTCCACTGGCGGAAAAACAGGAACTGGTAAAAGGCGAAACGGTCTACCGTCTCGAACAACTCTGTGCGGTAGCGAACCATCGCGTCAGGCTGCCTCGAGCGGATGTCCTCGGGCCACGCATTCCAGGGCGCGCCCTTGCAGGGATTGCCCAAGGGGTCCATGGTGTCCTGAGTTCCCTTGACCGCCATAAACAGGGTGTAATCCTCGAGCCAGGAGGCTTCCTGCTTTTTGAAGGCTTCAAACTCGAGCGCCAGCGCAGCATTCTTGCCCGCTACAAAGTGCGCGTAAGCCTTCTCGAGAATGCCAAATTTCCAGGAGTACAACCAGCCAAAATCTACCTTGTCTGGCCCAAAATCCGGCACTGGCTCGAGGTCGGCATCGGTCAGCAAACCGCCCTCGAGCAGCGTCTCCAGGCTGATGAGGTAAGGGTTTCCGGCGAAGGCGCTGAACGATTGGTACGGGCTATCGCCGTATCCAGTGGGTCCCAGCGGCATCACCTGCCACCACTTCTGGCCCGCACCCGCCAGCCAGTCTACAAAATTGCGGGTTTCCTGCCCCAGTTCTCCAATGCCGAATCGCCCCGGAAACGAGGTAGGGTGGGCCAGAATGCCGCTCGAGCGTGTCAGTTCCATAGTGTGTTCTCCTGTGTTTGGCGATAAGTGGTGAGTTTTGCGCCTCCGGCTGTTTTGAGCAGAACGGCACCTAACGGGCCTGCTCGCGGGTCATTGGTTTTTGGTTCTTGGTCGGTTTGATGTTGGGCGCAAAAAACAGACCAACCAAAAACCAATAACTAACGACTGCGGATAGGCCCGGTAGGTGCCGTTCTATCCAAGACAGCCGAAGGCAAATCATTTTCCCCTCGAGTGCTCTTGAAACCAACCTGAATCGGTTCCAAATTCGGGTTTCAGTGTACTAGAGAAGTGGAAACGAAGGGGCCAGATTTGCTCACCCTCCCCCCCTCTCACCCTCCCCCCCTCTCACCCTCTCTCCTTCCAGCCACTCGAGCCGGGAAATCTCCATCAGCACGTCGGTATTTTCGGGTCGCTCACGAATACCGACCTGCCGGAAACCCGCCGCTTTGAACGCCGCCTGAGCGCGTTTGTTGTGCAAAAAAGTGGTCAGGCGCACCCGCTCGAGGGGAGTGGGCAGCAGAGAAAACGCCAGCTCGAGCGTGGCCTTGACCGCTTCGCGCCCGTAGCCGTGGCCCCAGCGCTCGCGCTCCCCGATGACGATGCCGAGGGTGGCAATTCTGGGGGTGGCCGGAGGATAGGGGTGTAGGTCGTAGAGTTCCACACTGCCCATAAACCGCTCACGCTCGTCGTACATGCCGAAGGAAAATCGCTCGAGGGCGTTCACATCGTCGAGCATCAGGCGTTTGAACAGCCAGAACGGATAACGGGTGGGCTTGGCCCCATTCCAATCGGCAATCTCGCGGTCTCTAAAGTAAGAAAAAAAGCGTCGCCAGTCCTCCTGAGAGAGTTGCTCGAGGGTTTTCAGGGTCACACGACCATGCTGGACTCGCCAGGATTGCGGCATCGGGGATTATGTTAGCGGTTTGTGCAAGTGAAGGTGGGAGAGTGGGCGTCTCGAGCCAAGGTTTTGCGCCTCCGGCGGGTTCTTGGTTCTTGGTTCTTGGTGGGTTTGATTTCGGGCGCAAAAAACAGACCTACCAAATACCAAAGACTAAAAACCCGCGAGCAGGCCCGGTAGGCGAGCAGGCCCGATAGGTACCGTTCTGCTCAAGACGCGGCCCAGCCCGAAAGGTGCTGTAGTTGGGCCAAGACAGCCGGAGGCATTCATTCCTACCCTTCCACTCGCTTACCCTCCGCCTTCTAGCCCTTCTCAGACACCGTAAGCCCCCTGGCTGTAAAATACCTCTCGTGACCAAGCCGCACGGTGGAAAACCTCTCTCCAGTGCGCCTCCCTCGAGCCGACTCGGACGCCCGCTCAGCATTGCTGAGGCGCAAAAACAAGGTCGCTCCTCGGCCTCGAGACGACCTGTACCGGGCAAACCTGCCCGCCGAAAACGCGGGCCGCTGGGAATATTCTTCATCTGGCTGCGCCGCCTACTGCTCATATTGCTGGCGGTAATGCTATTTTTTGGCTTCAAGTGGTATCTCGAGCTACCACCGGCCAGTTCGCTCGAGACTTTAGGTTTAGGGCAGAGCACCAAAGTCTACGCTCGAGACGGCACCCTGATGGGCAACCTGGGCGGAACCCTGCCAGACGGTACCAAGCTGTATTATCCGCTGGCCTCGCTCGAGGAGGTCAGCCCCTACCTGCCGATGGCGGTGGTAACGAGTGAGGACCGCCGCTTTTACCAGCACCACGGCGTAGACCCGCTGGGGCTGGCCCGCAGCTTGTTCAAGGCCATAAGCGGCGACCGGCTCGAGGGGGGCAGCACCCTCACCAATCAGGTGATGAAAAATACCCTGCTGGCGCAGCTCAAGACCGGGCGCACCTTCGAGCGCAAGGTCAAGGAGTGGATGCTCTCGGTGCAGGTGGAGCGCAGCTTTTCCAAAGAAGAAATTCTGAGCAACTACCTCAACGTCATCTACTGGGGCGATGGCGGCTCGATTGACCTCATCGGGGCCAAGGCCGCTTCGCTGGCTTACTTTGGCAAAGACCCCAAAGTGCTCACCCTGGCCGAGAGCGTTTACCTGGCCAACTTGATTCCCAGCCCCCGACGCTACTTCGACTTTGTGGGCTACCGTCCGCTGATGCGGAGCCTGCTGGCCCGGATGCTCGAGGATGGACACATCACCCGTGCTCAGATGAACGCGGCCCTGCTCGAGCGCATCGAGCCGCGTGGCTGGCAGGTGAGTTACGGGCCGCTGGGTCAGGTGCTGGAGGCCAAACTGGTGGACCGTGAGGCCAAAAGGTTGCGTCCTCCGGCCAGAAACGCGTCTTACTTCATGCAGCAGCTCGAGCGCGAACTGGTGGCCCGCTTTGGGCACGGCACGGTTTACGGCAACAGTGGGCTTCAGGTGTACTCGAGCCTCGACCCCCAGGCGCAGGCCAGCGCCGAGCGGGCCTCGAGAAACGCTAATATTCCCGCCGGAACTACGCTGGGTGAAGCCCTGCTCGACCCTTATACCGGCGAGGTACTGGCGATGGTGGGTCAAAAGTTGGACGGCGGCATTGCGCCCGAGTTCAACAACGCCGCTCAGGGCAGCCGTCAGGTGGGTAGCTCGGTCAAACCGCTGCTGTTCGCCGCCGCGCTCGAACAGGGCATTCCGCAAAACCACATGGAACTCGATGCGCCGTACTCTTCACCGTGCTCGAGCTGTCCCGGCGGGGTTTACCACCCCCAAAACTTTAGTGGAACCTCGCTGGGCGTTCCTGTTTCGATGCGTTACGCGCTGGTCAACAGCCTGAATTTGCCCACCTTGCGATTTGCCGAAAAGGTGGGGCTTCCTGCCTTCAAAACCAAGCTCGAGGCGCTGGGCCTGACCCCGCCCACCAACCCCGGCCTCAGTCTGGCGCTGGGGACGCTCGAGAGCAGCCCGCTCGAGATGGCCGCCGCTTACGCCCCTTTTGTCAACGGTGGCGAGTGGCACGCCCCCACCTACCTGCGTAAAGTGACCGACAAGAACGGCAAAACCCTGTTCGACGCCAGCTTGAGAGCGGACGGCAAGCGGGTGTGGAGCGCCCAGACCGCCTTCATCGCTAATGACATGTTGCGCGGTGTGGTTAACGACTTGGGGGGGCGTAGTTTATCGGCTCGAGCGCGCATCTCTGGCCGTGAGGTGGCCGGAAAAACCGGAACCACCAACGACGTGCGCGACCTTTGGTTCGTGGGCTTCACCCCCGAGGTGGTGGGCGCGGTGTGGGTGGGCAAACAGGCGGGTGGCACTCTCCCCAGCCAGTACCACAGCGGCGACGTAAGCGCCCCCATCTGGCGCGACATGGTGGCAGGGGCGCTCGAGGGCAAGCCCCGCCGCAGCTACCCCGCTGCGGACCGTATCGGCTACGCGTGGCTGGGAGGGCGTCGGGTGGCGGTGGAACTGGCCGCAACCACCGCCGCACAGCCTCAACCTACACCACGTCCCAGACCCCAACCTGCTCCCCAGGCCGTTCCCCAGGTCGAAATTCAGGCCCCCACCGCGCAGGGCGATACGGTGGTGCTCGAGCTGGATTCGCGCACCGGATACCGCGCCGACGCGAACACGCCAACCCAGGACCGCATAGAGCGCCGGGTTTCCTCGAGCGATGTCGCGCTCTACGACCCCCCACAGGAGAGTTCAGCGGCCCCCTCGCCAACAAGCCTAGACCCAGCCACCCCTGACCCGGCCCAACCCGACTCGAGCACCGTGGATTCGACTGCGCCAGACACGGGTGTAACCGACCCAAATACCCCCATTCCCGATTCCCTGCCCGACGTTCCAATTCAGGACGTCTCGCCTGTTCCTGGAACCTCGAGCGATACCTTAAGCCCCACGCCCGACTCAAGCACACCCGGCTCGAGCACCTCTAACCCCTCCCCTGACGCGCCCGACTCGAGCGGACAACCCAGCAACCCCATCCCCGATTCTCTCCCCAGCCCCTGACCCGCCTTTGCCGTATAGTAGGGCTGCACATCTCTAGGAGAATCTGGCGTGGTACAAGTGCTCAAACGCATATTGATGGTCGAAGACGAACCGGATATTCGAGCTGTGGCCCGATTGGCCCTGGAACGGGTGGGTGGTTTCGAGGTCCGTATGTGTGAAAACGGCTTCGAGGCGCTCGAGGTGGCTCCCGAGTACCTTCCCGACCTGTTTTTGCTCGACGTGATGATGCCCGGTATAGATGGGGTAAGCACGCTCGAGAAACTGCGGCTGCTCGAGGGTTGCGCCACCATTCCCGCCATCTTTATGACCGCCAAGGTGCAGCGGCACGAGGTCGAGGGCTATCTGGCTCTGGGCGCAATTGGCGTGATTCCCAAACCCTTCAATCCGATGGGTCTGGCAGGTGACATCCGCGATTTGTGGAACCACTCGAGCGTACCCAGCAAAACAGCGTAATACGGTTCCGATTGATTCCGTTACGTGTTCCGCTCTGCTGCACACTCCACTACACAATCAGAACCGTACTTTTTTCTAGCGGACAGGCCCGATAGGCGAGCAGGCCCGGTAGGTGCCGTCCTGCTCAAGACGCGGCGAGGCCCGTTAGGTGCCGTTCTCGCCAAGACAGTGCCGCTTTGTCCAAGACACCGCTCCGCTGAAAATATCCTTCTATACTTTACGGATATTTTCGGAATCCTTATAACTTGCCGCTCATTCCAGGGCGTTCACCGCTTATACTAGGCAAACATGGACGAAGATTTAGAAGCGCTTCTGGCCCTCGAGATGAAAAAGCTTCAGGACCACTTTCTGGAGGAGCTTCCGGGCCGTAAAGCCGCGCTCGAGCAGTGCTGGCAGGGCGTAGTGTCGGGAGGGCCGCTCGAAGAGTTACGCCAGCAGGTTCACAGCCTGCGTGGAACCGGTAGCACCCTGGGCTTCGTGGTCTTAGGTGAGATGGCCGCGCCGCTCGAGCACGCACTCAAGACTGAGGGTGAGGTCGAAAGACCCGCACTGACCGCGCTTTACCAGAATTTGCTCTGCGAGCTTGAGTCGCCGGAGACCCCTAAATTGTTGGTTTGAGCGGCAGCGCTTACACTCGCACCACGCTCAAGCGCCCCGCACCCGAAAAAGCATAGGCCAAACCCATAAAAAAGAGCTCGATACCCGCAATCTCGAGCGGAACTGCGGCCACGTAGAACTGCTCGAGAAAGGGAGAGCGCCGCCAGTACACGTTTTCGATGGCACGAAACAGTGAATACCCCAGCGCGATACCCAGGCCACTGCCCAGCCACAGCAAGCCCAGCAGCCAGCCCAGCCAGCGCTTGCGGTTGAACACAGCCCAGCCGCACAGCGCACTGAGCAGCAACCCGAGAATACAGGCGGCGATGGCGAACACATACGCCTGGTCGGTCACACGAGCACTGGCCACATAGACATACTCTGGTGCGGTGAAAACGCCTTTTTGCTCCGCGAAATACTGCACCTTCTTTTGCCAGCCTTGCTGAAAAAAGCCTAGCATCCAGCCGCTGGCAAAGGCCAGAGCCGTGCAAAACAGCAGGGCGATGTTTCGGAACAGCAGGCTCGAGCGGTTCATGCTTCTATTTTAACCCGATGAATTGTGCTCGAGCGCAGGCTTGGGAAGTTTGAAATGCTACACTCGAGCCATCTAAATACACGCCTTCCAAAACGCTGCATAGCGGTTCAATGGACTCAAGCGAGGGAATCAAATGGGCAGCAAACCAGACTTGAAAGATATAAACGGCCTCGAGCTGGACCGCCGTGTATGGGCTTACGACGAAGACCGACGCATTGCCGAAATTGCTTTAAAAGGACGGCTCGAGGGCGAGTGGGAGTGGCTCGAGCCTCAACCAGCATATATTCTTGATAACGAGCAGCCGATGCTTTATAAAGAGAAGAAACAGGAGCGCTTTGTGTCAGATGAGTATAGTAGCCAGATTCTATCTAACGAGTTCTTAGAATTTCTGTGGCAAGACGCTGAACATCCTATCATTCACTCTAAACAAAACATACTTATAAGAACTGCGACTGATGGGTACTTAGGGTGGTTATATTATAGTAAACCAACTCTTTTTTCAGAATTGGAATTGAACTTTGAAAATTTGAGACCTGTGCAGTGTTTGCGTGGACATCTTTACTACGAACATTCCGTCAGAGCAGATATTGCCCAGCCTATCAATTTCGGTGGGCAACTGTTTGCTCATGAAAGCGCCATGTATGAGCAATGGTACGATGTCAGCCTTGAAGGTCCCTCATGGGTGCATCAATCCGCGATGACATACTCCAACCTCCCCCCGCTCGAGTGGGTGAAGCAATTTCTGGGCACGCCGTACCTGTGGGGTGGGCGCACCGCCTGGGGCATTGATTGTTCGGGCCTCGCGCAGATGTATTTTCGCTATCAGAACATCTACATCCCAAGGGACGCCGACCAGCAGGAAGCCGCGTTTTCGGCGGTGACGGAGCCTCGAGCGGGCGATTTAGCCTTTTTCGACGGGCATGTGGGCATTCTGCTCGAGCAAAACGAACGCGGAAACTGGCGAATGCTGCACGCCAACAGCCGCCATATGAGCGTGACCGTGGACACGTTGAGCGAGGGCGAGTATGGAGCGTACCTCTCGAGCATTCTGCACGGATTCGGGCGCTGGGAGGGCGAAATCGGCGTGTACTGGAAACCCAAATGAAGTTTTCTTTTGAAACCCTCGAGCTAAAAACCCACCAGCCGTTCGGCATCGCCCGCTGGACTCACTCGAGCTACCCGCGCACTTTTGTCACGCTCGAGCACGGCGGGTTCACCGGACGGGGTGAAGCCGCGCCCAACGCGTTTTATGGTGAGACGCGCGGCACAGTAGAAGCGGTTTTACCCGTGCTGCTCGAGAAAATAACCGACCCCTGGGACTGGGAAGCGCTCGAGCACAACTTTCAATCCACCTTTCCGCACGGACACCCTAGCGTCAAGTGCGCCCTCGAGATGGCTGTTGTGGAATGGTGCGCGATGAGCGTGAATTTACCCGTCTGGCAAATGCTCGGCTTATCGGCTGCCCGTATTCCCGAATCCAGTTTTACGGTGAGCCTCGCCGCGCTCGAGACCATGCGCGAAAATGCCGCTCGAGCGGTGCTGGAAGGTTACGGTACGCTCAAGGTCAAGCTGGGCACCGCGCAGGACGTCTCGATTCTTGAGACCCTGCGTGAAGCTGCGCCCAAGGCAAAGATTCGGGTGGATGCCAACGCGGCCTGGACGCGGGCGCAGGCCAAACGGATGCTCGATGTGCTCGAGCAGATGGATGTGGAACTGCTCGAGCAACCCCTGGCTTCTGAGGATTTGGAAGGCCACCTCGAGCTGCGTCGCATCGCTAAAATCCCCATTTTTGCCGACGAATCTCTGCACAGCCGCTCGAGCGTGCCCAATCTGGCCCATTCTTTTGATGGCGTCAACCTGAAAATACAGAAGCTGGGTGGCCCTTTGCAGGCGCTGCACACCCTGAGAACCGCTCGAGCACTGGGACTGAGCGTCATGCTGGGCTGCATGATTGAATCGAGCCTGGGGATTGCCGCTAGCGCGCACTTGGCGGGTCTGGCCGACTTCACCGATTTGGATGGGGCCACGCTGCTCGAGCACGACCCTTATACAGGCCTAACGTGGAAGGCTGGAGTGCTCGAGAGGCCGATGGGAGCGGGCTGGGGAGTAGAGCGCAGGAACAGTAATGAGCAATGAGCTTTGCGCCTCCGGCGGGTTCTTGGTTCTTGGTATTTGGTTGGTCTGCTCTAGAGGGGTTTGGCCCTTCAGTTCCCGCCTAGACCAAGACGCGAGCAGGCCCGCTAGGCGGTCTGGCCCGATAGGTGCCGTTTAGACCAAGACAGTGCCGTTCTGCTCTGGGAGTGCGCCCGAAATCAAACCGACCAATAACCAACTACTAACAACCCGCGTCCTGGCCCGTGAGGTGCCGTTCAGGACAAGACAGCCGGAGGCGCTCTCTTCACCCTCCAACCCTCTCACCCTCCAACCGTCTTGGCGAAAACGGCACCTTCCGGGCCTCGCTGCCTCCAACCCTCCAACCCTCCAACCCTCCAACCCTCCAACCCTCCAACCCTCCCTCGAGCGCTGCGTTTAGCCCCTCAGCACGCTCACCCGGTTGCGTCCCTCCGTCTTGGCCTGATAAAGCGCGTCGTCAGCGGCCTTAAACAGCGCGTCTACATTTGAATCCATCTCCCAGTGCTCGGCTACCCCGATGGACACGGTACAGCGGGCTTGCGGCTCCCCGTTCGAGACCAGACGATTTTCCACCGCCACCCGGATGCGCTCGGCCACTCCGCTGGCCTCCTCGAGCACGGTTCCAGGCAGCACCACCATAAATTCTTCGCCGCCCATGCGCCCTAGAAGGTCGTAAGGACGCAATACCGTTTGCACCAGATTCACGAAATTTTTGAGAATCTCGTCGCCGATGGGGTGGCCGTAATGGTCGTTGATGCGCTTGAAGTGGTCGAGGTCGAGCGCTAAGACGCTCATCGGCAAGCTGAGCCGCTCGGACTCCTCGAGCCGCCGCGCTGCTTCTTCGCACAGGGCACGGCGATTGAGAATGCTGGTGAGCGCGTCGGTGCGCGACTCGTACTCGAGGCGTTCCTGAAGCCGAAACGAGCGGCGATAGATAGACTCGAGCTGAAACGCCACCGCGCAACCCACCGCTGCGCCCACCCCACAGAAAAACAGGCTGTTTTCCAGGATGAGCGAGGTCACACCCTTGTACAGCAAAACGCCCAGAGTGAGGAAAAAGAGCACCGCGTTGACCATCACCACCGGACGCACCCGCACCGCGCACAGTGCGACCAGCACGAAGGCCAAGGAAAAGCCGCCCGCGCCCCAGCGAAACCCATCCTCGAGCAGGTAGAGCACCAAAAGTGTTCCTACCGCGCTCGAGAGCGGAATAAACCACACCAGTGGCTCGAGTTCGCGCACGCTTTTAAAGCGGGCAATCGCAAACGCGCAAACCGCCAGAATGGCAGCGCTGAACAGCCGCACGTACAGCGTAATTTCGGCCCCTTGTGGGTCTACCAAATGGTCCCAGAAATAAATGAACAGCGTCCCCAACCCCAGCAGCGCAGTGGGAATGGGCAGCAAGCGTTGAGCTTCGCTGAGGATGTGGCGTCGAAGGCGGACCTCGAACTCGGCATCCGCGCCGGAGGGGGACATAGCTCGAGCATAACAGATTTGAGCACTGGTACAGCCTTTTCTTAAGAGCGGTTGAGAAGATTGAGCACAAGAGAAACCAAGCTCAGGGGTTTAGGGGTTTGTTGGGGTTCACTTGCGTTTGCAAGGGACGATGGTGATCGAGCAGGGCGCGTTCCCTTGCGTCGAACAGCACCAGCACGGCCCAGACTGCCGCGCTCGAGAGCACGAATCCCAGGGGGCTGAAACTGGATTGAAACGCGGCCAACAGCAACAGAGCGGCGCTTGCTCCCATCCTCGAGTAAAACACGGTGCGGTTCACGCTGACCTCGGTTTCATTCTGGGCCACGCACAAGCACAGCAGGTAGACGGCTCCTCCCAGGCTCATCAACCACGCGGTCAGGCTCGAGATGTCGCCCACGATGGCCAGAGTGACTAGCAGGTGAATTCCGGTGGTGAGGCAGGACAGCGCCAGCATCATGGGCAGGTGAATGTAGGTGTACAGTCCTACCGAAGCGCCTTTTTTGAGCATCAAGCGCGAACCGAGGTTGAAATAAACCCACCACAGGCAGGCGGTGATGAAAAACCCGGCCACCGCTACGCTCGCGGTTCCCAGAACCCAGTCTTTGCGGTCAATGCCCTGCGCCACTGCTAAAATACCCTCACCCAGCACAATCACGGTGAACAGCCCAAAACGCTCTGCAATGTGTGAGGTGTGCAACGGCAGGTGTTTATTGAGGTTGAGATTCATCAGCGGCAAGGACAAATCAAAGGCCAGACCCAAGCCCCACAGCGCGTAACGGGCCGGACCCTCGAGCAGCAGAGACGTGCCCCACAGTGCGATGCTCACGGTGTAGCCCAATGCGTAACGCCCCACCAGCGGACGAGCCGCCAGAACGTGCCACCAAGCCCACAGATTGAGCACTACGGTAAACGTTCGCATGGCGATATACGAGAGGGCAAAACCCGTGGTTTTGCCCTCGTACACGTCTACGAACTGTACGGCCAGGGTGGCCACGCTCAGCATTCCCAGCATCACCAGTCCCCTAAACACCAAGTCGTCGGTATCGAAGCGGTCGGCGTAGACGGTGTACCCCTGCCAGCCCACCCAGATGGGCACAAACAGCGCCAGCACCAGCCCCAAGCTGTACAGGCCGGGGTGGTCAATGAGTAAGTGGGTGAGCTGTGAAATGGCCACCACAAAGACTAAATCGAAGAACAGCTCGAGCCAGCTAGCTTTACGCTCTTCGCTGTCTTGAAGGGCACGCAAATGAGGTGGGCGGATGAGCAGGTGGCGCAGGCGCACTCGAGCGGGGGTCATCAAAGGTCCTGCCAAAAAAGTGTCGAATTCACTTCTTCATTGTGAACGTTTTGCTCGAGCGGTGGATAGGGACGGGTTCAAGGTGGGTTAGGGTTCGAGGGTGAGGGTCTAGTCAGTCTGAAGTTAGAGCGTCATACTCGAGGGGTGATTGTGACCATTGACCTTGCTGATTCTCTGTATCTGGAGCAGGAGAAACTAGCTGAAGAACTGGGACTCTCGAGGGATGAGCTTTACACTCTGGCGCTCGAGGAGTATGCCAAGAAAAGGCTGGATGACCTTGATTCTGCCAAACTCGACGCTTTTTATGCAACCTATAAAATGGACGAGTTTGAGAAAAGACTGCTCGAGGAGAACCTGAAAAGTTTGCGTGAGGTGGAGTGGGGAGAGTGATTTGAAAAAGTTTTTATGAATTGAAATCCATCAGGGCAAATCAAAGGAACATTCTTTTTGAGTTCTCCCGTACCCCATCCGGTGACAAACCCAGATTTCCCTCAACTCACCCTCGAGCGCTAAACTAACCCTATTCAACGGGAACCTCTTCTCCACTCGAGCGTGGGTTCAGCAGTTTCAAGCCGGGTACGGGCTTATCCTACCCAGGGAGAACACATGGCAAGCGATTTGTTTCAGGCAAGAGAAGTTCTAGGCGAGCGCGGCGGCCAGAAGCTGTACTTTTACAACCTCGAGAAGCTGAGCAAGCACGGCTTCGAGGTTTCCCGGCTGCCCTTTTCCATCAAGGTGCTGCTCGAGAGCGTGTTGCGCGAGGCCAACAATTACGACGTGCTCGAGCAGGACGTTCGCAACGTGGCTTCGTGGGGCAAGCTCAAGACCGAAATCGAGATTCCATTCAAACCCGCTCGAGTGATTTTGCAGGACTTTACTGGAGTTCCAGCAGTGGTGGACTTAGCCGCCATGCGAACCGCTGTGGTCAAGCTCGGCGGCGACCCCAAGAAAATTAACCCGCTGATTCCGGTAGATTTGGTCATCGACCACAGCGTGCAGGTGGACGAGTACGGCACCGACATGGCGCTGGCCAACAACGTGACCCTCGAGTTCGAGCGCAACCGCGAGCGCTACGAGTTTCTGCGCTGGGGACAGCAGGCCTTCGACAACTTCGGGGTGGTGCCCCCCGCCTCCGGCATCGTTCACCAGGTGAACCTCGAGTATCTGGCCAAGGGCGTGCAGTCCAGGGCTGAGGACGACGGGGCGGTGGTTTACCCGGACAGTTTGGTCGGAACCGATTCGCACACCACCATGATTAACGGCCTGGGCATCGTGGGCTGGGGCGTGGGCGGCATTGAGGCCGAGGCGGTCATGCTGGGCCAGCCGATTTATATGTTGATGCCGGAAGTGGTGGGCTTCAAGATTACCGGGGCGCTGCCCGAGGGAGCCACCGCCACCGATTTGGCGCTCACGGTCACGGAGATGCTGCGGAAAACGAGCGTGGTGAACAAGTTCGTGGAGTTCTACGGCCCCGGCCTGAGCAACATGACCCTGCCGGACCGGGCCACCATCGCCAACATGGCCCCGGAATACGGCGCGACGGTGGGCTTTTTCCCGGTGGACGACGAGGCGCTGCGCTACCTGCGCCGCACCGGGCGGCTCGAGGACGAGATTGAGTTAGTGGAGCAGTATTACCGCGCTCAGGGCATGTTCAGAGACGAGAACACCCCCGAACCCACCTTTACCAGCACCATCGAACTCGAGCTGAGCACCGTGGTTCCCAGCCTGGCCGGACCCAAGCGCCCGCAGGACCGGGTGGCGCTTTCGGACATGAAAAAGGTGTACCACGAAGCGCTCTCTGCCCCCATCGAGAAGCGCGGCTTTGCGCTCGAGGAAGGCAAGCTTGCTGCGATGGGGACCGTGGCCGGGACGACCCTGCAAATTGGACACGGCGCGGTCACGCTGGCCTCCATTACGTCCTGCACAAATACCTCAAACCCCAGCGTGCTGATTGCCGCTGGACTGGTGGCGAAAAAGGCCGTGGAGATGGGCCTGAACAGCAAGCCGTGGGTCAAGACCTCACTGGCTCCGGGCAGCCGAGTTGTTACCGAATATCTCGAGGCGGCGGGGCTGCAAACCTACCTGGACCAGATAGGATTTAACACCGTGGGTTACGGCTGCGCCACCTGCATCGGCAACTCGGGGCCACTGCCGGAACCCATCGTGGCGGCCATCAAGGAAGGCGATTTGGTGGTGGCCAGCGTGCTGAGCGGCAACCGCAACTTTGAAGGGCGCATCAACCCGCACATTCGGGCCAACTATCTGGCCTCGCCGCCGCTGGTGGTGGCTTACGCGCTGGCGGGAACGGTGGATATAGACTTATCCTCTGACCCCATCGGCACCGATACCCACGGAACCCCGGTGTACCTCAAAGATTTGTGGCCCTCGAGCGCGGAAATCCAGACCATCATGGACGCGGCCATCAACGCCGAGATGTTCAAGAAGGTCTATGACGGCATCGAGCAGAGCAACGCACTGTGGAACGCCATTCCGGTGGCGGGTGGAGATTTGTTCGAGTGGGTGGAGGACAGCACCTACATTCAGAACCCGCCGTTTTTCGAGAAACTGGGCGGGGCGCTCGAGCCGATTACGGGCATCAGCGGCGCTCGAGTGCTGGTCAAGGTGGGCGACAGCGTGACCACCGACCACATCTCTCCAGCGGGCAGCTTTGGGCCGAACACTCCGGCGGGTAAATTTTTGCTCGGGCACGGGGTGGCACAGAAGGATTTCAACAGCTATGGCTCGAGGCGCGGCAATGACCGGGTGATGACGCGGGGCACCTTTGCCAACATTAGGCTCAAGAACCAACTGGCTCCCGGCACTGAGGGCGGTTACACCACCTACTTCCCCAGTGGCGAAGTGACCAGTATTTATGAAGCCAGCGAGAAGTACAAGGCCACCGAGACGCCCCTGGTGGTGCTGGCAGGCAAGGATTACGGCATGGGCAGCTCGAGGGACTGGGCCGCCAAGGGCACCTTTTTGCTGGGCGTGCGGGCTGTGATTGCCGAGAGTTTCGAGCGGATTCACCGCAGCAATCTGGTGGGCATGGGCGTGCTGCCGCTGCAATACAAGAGCGGGGACAACGCCGAGACACTGGGACTCGAGGGCACCGAAACGTTCGACTTTTTAGTAGACGACACCCTGAAGCCGCGCCAGGACGTAAAAGTGCGCGTGACCGATTTGGCGGGCAACGCTCGAGAGCTGACCCTGATGTGCCGCATTGACACCCCGGTTGAGGTGGACTACTACCGCAACGGCGGCATTTTGCAAACGGTGCTGAGGCAGTTGCTCGAGCAGGCAGTGAAGGCGTAATAATACAATGTAGAAGAGCCTTAAACAAAAACAGAGGCTCTTCTACATTATACGATTATTACACTCTCTGTCGAAGCGCTTTGTCAAATCTTTGTAAACTTCATCCATAATCTCTGCACAAAAAGCCCTTCTTCCAGTAAAGATTGCTGATAACGATGCAGTACCTAGCCCACCGAAAGGCTCCCAAACTACATCTCCTTGTTTTGATGAGGAGTTTACTATTAAATTCATTAACTCAATAGGTTTTTGATTAAAGTGAGTGACTTTGCCTAGTTTTCGTTCCCTTTCTTTGCTTCTCAGTTGTTGAACATTCCATACATTTGTGATACCAAACGGAAGGTGGAATATAGGTCTCATCGCCTCCCACTCATTCACTAAAATTGGTCGTTGTCCATCTAAAGAGAAGTAAGGTCTTCCCTCTGGAATACCATATGTATTAGCATATGCAGAAAATCTTTCAAACATCTCAGCAGGTGGGAAGTACCATAAATGACATGCTGTGAAGTATTTTCTTGTGGCAGCGTTAGCCACTTGACATGCCTCGTTTGTTTTGTATAAAGGAAGACCTGTCCTTAACCATTCTAATCTCAACCAGTCTTGCATTGAAACTTCTTCGTAGGCGAAGGTAAACTTTTGTGGCTTCACATATTGTACACAAACTTCTGTGGTTTGTGGAAATTTTCTTAGTGTTTTGCTATTCACGTTGCCTGCTATATGACTCTTTCCTTTATCCCATATGTTACAACCTCTATACTCCCATCCATATTGCTCAAGCAGTGGATGAACTGTTGCCCAACCCAATTCTGTATTCCAAAACCACAGCGTTGTTTGACCAGTACTAAATCTAGTCCAAGCTTGTATATGTTGTTCGTACCAATGGGATAACTCTGTCACGCTACGAGGGTCTCCTGGAAATCCCCCAACCCCGTATGCGCCATCTGAAACAATAACTGAAGGTGCAGGCCAGTGTTCGTAGAGGTCCAGTACATCACCGTTGTGCAGGTTGGCTTCTCCAAGACCTATGGCAAAACGGGTTTGGACAGACGGACCGACTCGAGGGTGGGGAAAGGGTGCAAAAGTCACCCCCCAAATATAGCAGATAGTAACACATAGCGCAACTAGCGCTCCACCGCCAGTAACCGCTAGATTAGGGTGTGTCCTCGATAGAATGGAAGTTGAAAGATTTGCTCGAGCAGGAAGGATTGACCGCTTATGCCTTGGTAAAGGGTATGGGTGTGGGTGTACGAGCTAACACAATATACAGACTGGCTAGGAGGGAAAACCTTCCTACACGCGTGGACCTTGAGACAGTCCGAACTATTATAGACACACTAAACTGTTTAACCGGCAAAAAAATCACGGTTTGCGATATTATTAAATACTATGAATAAGATAAAATCTATCAGCGTATCGGATATGAGCGGCTATAAGTACGAATCATTAGATTCTCCGAATAGGGAGATGGTTGATGATATAATTATAGAATGCATTAACTCATTGGAAGGAACTATACTGCAACGAGACTTAATTATATCTTTACCCAAATTAGAGGATATTGCCTTCGATTTTAGCTTAAAAAATGAAGATATTCTGAAAATACAAATCGACGAGGGTATAGACTTTTCTGATTTACTTGGGCTGATAAATAGATTAAATAATTATGTTGGTCAAGGTATAGAGGAGTATTTATGCGAATCCTTAAACGTATCCTTAGCATCCTCATTTGTAGATGGATTAGAGTTTTATCGAAACTCATCTCAATTCCCAGACCTATTTTTGATTGATAATAATACTAAAAGTATTTTACTGTCAATAGAGCTAAAGTCTTGGTTCGTTTTCTCCGGTGATGAGATTACTGCTAGGTTTCACACATCCCCCGACGCAATACCCGATGGTTCCTTGTTAATTATTTATCCCTGGCTATTAGACCGTATTATATCTGGTAGCCCCCTACTCTTAGCACCCCACATTGCTGATGCAAAAGAATTAGCATTGAAGAGGGACAGCGCTTGGCACAAAGAAGGAGTGAAAAAGGTAGATATAGTTACTGAGGACGAAATTAAATCCGCTATCAACAAGATACGTAACAAGAGTGTAGGAATGCAATGGAATGATAAACTCAAAGTATGGGAGCCAGAGTCAGATAATTTTGGTAAGATTTGGAGGATATATGACGATGCTATAAATATTGATTTTTATTCAAAAACTATGCAATACACCATAAACGGCAGAACAATAGCTTCGTGGAGAACTGTTTTTAGCCTTGGTTTGAAAATCAAAAACTTAAAAAAGTCTACTTTAAAGCAATCTCAAATTTTTTAAATAACATCTACTTAAATCAGACATACCAGCTCGAGCCTCCGCCCCTGCCAGCGCATTCCCGCTCGAGTGGGAGGGACGGGGGTTTTTGGGTTGTTTTTACTTCTTGTTTTTGCGCTTAGGGATGCAGTCTAACGGGTTTTCGGGTTCCACATCAGGAGCCTGCGCCAGAATGTCAAGAAAGGTTTGGGTGCTGACCTCGGGTTGCTGGCGCAATCGCTCGAGGTAGCCCACAACCTTCAATTCTGCCATCTTCTCGGCAAGCGTCAGGGCAATGACTTGATTAACGCTGACTCCTTCTCGAGCGGCAAACTCTTTGACGCTTTGATGCAGGCTTTCGGGCAAACGGATGCTCATGGCGGCCATGTTTATTCTCCTTGTGGCTCAGCTCTGGATGGCTCGAGCAAATTTAGAAACTCGGCAGGACTGATTGTTTTTACGCCAAACCGTTCTGACCCTACAAAATCTTTCCGGTTGAAGGTGACGATGTACTCCGCTCTTGCGTTAATAGCCAGCTCGAGCACATGCTCGTCTTTGGGGTCTTTAAGCTGAGGTCGCCAGCGGAAGTAGATGGGTTGCACATGCGCTTTTTGAGCTATGAAGGCCAGAAAAAGCGGGATTTGAGTTTCGTTGATGGTCAATCTCGAGAGCATTTGGTAAAGAACTTTCTCGTACTCATAACCGAGCGCGTCGCTGAGCGCGTACTCAAATTGACCCTCGCTGGAAAGCTGTAAAACCCGGTTGGATGCACCCGTTCTAGACATTAATCCTGCAATGATGACGTTTGTATCTAAAACCACCCGCACAGGCATAGTGGTATTATATAACAACCACAATTGGATGTGGCGAGGAGGCTCGAGCTTGATTACTCGAGTGGGTGGGACGGGGGTTTTCTAAATTGGGTCAGTTTAAACCCAACAACTTTTTGGCGTAAAGCGAAATCTCTGCAAGCAAAACTTTAGCCTCGAGTGCGTCAGGTTCTAAAGTTTCCAGTAAAGCGCACTCGTAACGGGCCAGAATGCTCGAGTGGTACAGGTCTTCGTAAGCGTCTCGAATGGTAGGGGGAAGCCGCGCCTCTCGTATGTTTTGAAAAGTCTGGGTATGGTTCCGGGCTTCGGGTTTACCCATCCGCCAGGTTACAGCGTTGAGCCAGTGCAGGGACGTGTAAAAGCAGGCGGTAATTTGCCAGTCAAAGCGCTCGAGGGGTAACGCAGGAATCAAATCGGCGTTGAGCTGTGCCTGCCGCATGTAATCGTCAACCCTCAGCATCGGCTCGAGCAGGTTGTAGAACCACCATTAGGGGTAAACCATAGTGCTCGAGGGTATAAATCTCAGCCCTCAGAGCGCGGCGAGCGTCTCGGTCCCTAAATACCTCTAGCGGAATGTAAACCCTTAGCTCGAGAAAGGGCGGCGCGGATTCGGGCCAGTCAAAACGCTCAATTTGTCCACCGCTTTTCATACGCTCGAGGGCGTGCAGCAGCTCGGCCATCGCCAGAGCGCCCTGGTGGTAGCCCAGAGTGTGAGGGCTTTGAGTTTCCACGGTTTGCATAGCGTGATTGTACTTCACCGTGCTCGAGGCTGCGCCAATGCCCGCGCCTTCCCGCTCGAGTGGGTGGGACGGGGGTTTTGTTGGGTTCTACAAAGTGACGCCTAAAACCTTGACTAATCCCTCGAGCACGACTTTCAAAGCTTCTTCCGAAAGCAGATTCAGCGCTCGAACCGTCCACTCGAGGGGCAGTCGTAACGCGCTTCACGACTGTATCGCTCGAGCTGTTCATAGGCGTACTGCGCCAGACTGGGTACGCGGTAACGCCGGGTCCACAGCAGGTCATTGCGTTCCTGATGGCTCGAGGGGTGGGTGTGGTCGGTGCCCTCAAGCAAGGCGTCTAGCAGGTGCAGCGCGACATAAAAGCGCACTGTTATGCGCCATTTGACCAGGGTTTCAGGAAGTTGCTCGAGGGTGGCGAGATTGTCCCGGACATCGCGCAGGTGAGCCGCCTCGGTAGGCATTCAGCTCTCGTCTGGAAAGGTTCCGTAAGTAACCACCCTCACGCGTTCAGTTCCTAGAGCGTCCAGCGGCTGCGAAAGGGCAGCAACGCGCTCAAGGTCGCGGCACACTTCAAAAGGCACGCTGTAAACCACCTCGAGCCGTCCCTCTTTGGGAGCCGTCAGGGTATAACTCAAAATCAGTTCGTCACGCTTCATCCGCTCGAGCTGTGCCTCGAGCTGTTCACGCACCACCACCAATTCTGCAAAACTCTGGGTGTGCTGGGCAATCTCGAAAGCAACGTCTTGCACGCTGCGGTAAGGTGCGGTCATGACTGAAGTATATCAGCATCGGCTCGAGCGGGTTGTAAAACCACCATCAAGTGAGCCAAAACCAAAAAGGGCGACGCATAGGTCGCCCTCTTGATTTTGAAGGTGCTCGAGCGTAAAAGTCTCACGCTTACTCCTTCACGCCTCCCGCCACCGTGCCGCTCACGAAGACCTGCTGGAAGCCGTAGAACAGCGCCACAATCGGAATTGCGCCCAGCACCGCCGCCGCCGCGAACTGTCCGTAAACCACGGCTGCGGTGGTGCCGCCGCCGCTGACCCCGAACGAGCGCAGACCCACGCCCACGTTCCAGTTGGCCGCGCCAGAGAGCAGCACGTTGGCCAGCAAGAATTCGGCGTAGGTGCCGATGAACTGGAGCAAGAAGATGAACACCAGCATGGGACCGCTCAGCGGCAAAACAATGCGGGTGAACGCGCCCCAGCGGGTGGTGCCGTCTACCAGGGCCGCTTCCTCGAGCGAGGCGGGCAGACTTTCCACGTAGCCCTTGTAAATCCAGGTTCCGAAGGCGATGGCCCCGCCCGAGTACGCCAGAATCAGTCCGGTGAAGGTGTTGAGCAAGTCGAGCGACTTGATGATGGAAAAAATAGCCACCAGCGCCACGATGTTGGGAAACATCTGCACGAAGATGAAGAACATCAGGGTCTGGAAACGCCCTGGAAAGCGCAGCCGCGCCATCGCGTAGCCCG
>Ga0209100_1000373_pt1 | contig 40447 bp, 32 predicted proteins | sample lystaG_FD_185480 | JGI IMG/M metagenome (GOLD analysis project Ga0209100, IMG submission 185480) | Glacier valley bacterial and archeal communities from Borup Fiord, Nunavut, Canada, to study Microbial Dark Matter (Phase II) -... | ecosystem: Environmental > Aquatic > Freshwater > Ice > Glacier ... | reverse complement strand
CAGCCCCAGCGCCCGACAACTGCCCAGAGGAGGCGAGGGGGTCAAACTCATCGCCCAGATGTTCCGTTCGGCCTTTCCCGACTACCACATGACCATTGACTTCATGGTGGCCGAGGGCAACTGGGTCTGTGCTCACTTTACCCAGTCAGGCACCCAGCAGGGCGAGTTGATGGGCCTGCCCGCCAGCGGCAAGCGGGCCAAGTGGACCGAACTCGGCATCCTGCGTTTTGAGGGCGGTGTGGTGGTGGAGAGCTGGTATCAGGCCAACATGCTGAGTCTGATGTCGCAACTGGGTGTCCAGCCCACCTGAACGCATTCTCCTCGAGCTTCTCGAGTCTCACCCAGCATGATGGGTCTGCGCCCCGACCTCGCAGTTAGGAGAAAACATGACTCAAAGCCACGGTTCACAAAATATAGAAGCACAGAATAAAGCGCTCTTTCACCGCTGGTTCGGACAAGCCTGGAACGCCGGACATTACGAGGTCGCCCATGAGGTCATCAGCCCCCAGATGCGGGTCCACGGTGCGGGCGGGCAGCCGGTGGAGATGGGACCCGACGGACTCATCGGCCTGATTTCAACCTGGCGGGGGGCCTTCCCCGACGGTCAAATGGTCTCGAGCGGACTCATTGCCGAAGGCGACCTCGTGGCGGCACTGCTCACCTGGCGCGGCACCCAGCAGGGCGATTTTTACGGCGCGCCTGCTTCTGGGCGCTCGGTGGTCTGCACCTCCATCGGACTGGACCGCATCGAGAACGGCATCATCGTGGACGGTTGGGGTGAGCTGGACATGGTGGGCATGATGCAACAACTGGGCGCGATGCCGCCGATTGGCCCCGGCTCGAGCGCCAAAGGGCAATCGGCTGAGTGGGGCAGCGCCGAGCAGGTGGTGGCCGGACCCGCCAACGGAGACGAAAAAGCGGTGGTTGCTGCCTTCATCGGGGCTTTTAACACCGGAGACCTCTCGAGCGTGCAAGCCGAAGGCTTCCGCGAGTATGGCCCCGTCTACGGAACCAGCGACGCGGAGGGCGCGGCTCGAGTGCTGGGAGAACTGAGGGCCGCGATGCCCGATTTGCACTACGCGGTGGACTCCAGCGTCACGCTCTCCGAGGGCGATTTGGTGGTGATTCACGGCGTACTGAGCGGCACCTACAGCGGCTCGAGCCTGTGGAGCAGCACTCCCAACGGTAAAAGTGTGAGCTGGACCCAGACCGAACTGCTGCGCGTGAAAAGTGGCAAGGTGCTCGAGCGCTGGGTTTGCACCGACAATATGGCGCTGCTCACCCAGATTGGATTATTAGGAGGAGGCGCGTGACCAATGAGGCCCCGCCAACAGGCCGCAGGCTGACCCCTGCCGAGATGAAGGCCAAGCTGCTGTACTTTTACCAGCAAACCAACGCCCTGAACTTCACGGTTTTTAGCGAGATGCTCTCGCCCGATTTTGTGAACTATGGCGTGGCGGGCTTTCCCGATTTGCACGGTCCCGCCGAGTTTCGGGGGCTGTATGAACGCTTTCTCGAGGGGATGCCCGACCTGCACTTCAGCCCCACTTTCATGGTGGCCGAAGGCGACATCGTGTTTCTGCGCGGCACCCTGGGCGGCACCCACTCGGGCAACCTGATGGGCATGGCCCCGGCGACAAACAAGCGTCTGGCCTGGACCGGAACCTCGGTGTACCGCTTCAACGAGCAGGGCATCATCGTCGCCCGCTGGGAGGAGTGGGACGTTCTCGGCATGATGCAGCAGGCAGGCGTGATTCCAACCCCACCGGGTCAGGAAACTCCACCGCCCAGCACCACGCCCGAAATACACCCCACCGCGACGGACACCGACCCGGCCAGGGTAGCGCAGAACCGCGCCCTGATGGAGCGTTTCATCGAGGCGGTGTGGAATCAGAAAAAGCTCGAGGTGGCCGACGAGGTGTTTGCTCCCAATGCCACCAGCCCCGACGCGGCCATGCTGCCGCCCGGTGGTGCTGGGGTGAAAATCATCGCCGGCATGTTCTTCGAGGCGTTTCCCGACTTTCACATGGAGATTGACTTTTTAGCCGCAGAAGGCGACCGGGTAGCGGCCCACTTCGTGCAGGGCGGCACCCATCAGGGAGTGCTGTTCGGCATTCCGGCGACGAGTAAAAAGGTGCAATTTGGTGAAATGGGCATCCTACGGCTCGAGAACGGGCAGGTGGTGGAGAGCTTTTACAACACCGACATGATGGGCCTGATGGGGCAACTCGGCGTGGGCGGCGACGCTGGGCAAGCCAAGGGCTGAGCGCGGTTGAGCAGAACGCTCGCGCAAGATACGAGAAACGACACAAGCGAGACTCTGGAGAACGCATGAGCGATACCGAAAATAGCACTCGAGCCGTGATAGACGCCTACTACACCCACGCCAACGCCGGAAACTGGGACGCGTGGTGCGACCTGTTTACTGAGAATCAGGTGATGGACGAGCAACTGGCCGGACACATCGAGACCCTTTCCACCCTACGCCCGATGATGGCAGGCATGGGCGTGGCCTATTCGAGGTTCCAGAACATACCCAAAAACATCGTCATCAACGGAAACGAGGCGGCGGTGGTGTCCCACATTTCAGCAGCCAACGCGGCAGGCGACCCCATCGAAGCCAAAGTGATGAACTACTTCCGGCTCGAGGGCGGGAAAATCGCCTATATGGCCAACTTTCACGACAGCGTGCCGTTCAAGCCCTTTCTCGAGCAGAAATTGTAGGTTGCGAAAAAGTGGGGCTATGGCTCGAGCTTTAACCCCCCTTCTCTTTGGCGCTATCGCTTCAAAGAATATCCCCCCTGTAAAACAGGGGGGAACCATAGGGAAAGCGTAGCGCTCCCTATTCGGGGGGTCCTTCCAGGCCGAATAACCCCAAAGGAACCACTATGGCCAATCCAAATGAATACGACTACATCGTGGTGGGCATGGGCGCGGGTGGCTGCGTGCTGGCCAACCGTCTGAGCGAGGACCCTGGCGTGAGCGTGCTGGCGCTCGAGGCGGGGGGGCGTGAGCTGCCCGAAAACGTTTCTATTCCGTCGCTGTGGTTTACCCTGTTCGGCTCGAGCATCGATTATGGCTACTTCAGCGTGCCGCAGCCCGGACTGAACGGACGCCAGACCTACGAGCCACGCGGCAAGGCCATTGGCGGCAGCTCGAACATGTACATCATGATGCACATTCGGGGTCACACCTCCGATTATGACAACTGGGCCTACAACGGCGCTCCGGGGTGGGGCTACGCAGACGTTTTGCCCTACTTCAAAAAGCTCGAGGACCAGGAAGACACCACGAGTCCGTGGGCCGGACACGGCGGGATGATTTCGGTGCAAAACGCCGGACTGCACGACCCCAACCCCACCTCGAAGGCGTTTATCGATGCGGCGCTCGAGCTGGGCTATCCGCACACAGACGACTTCAACGGCCCGCAGATGGAGGGTGCGGGCTGGCACCACGTCAATATTCGGGATGGCAAGCGGCACAGCGCGGCGGTGGCGTACCTGCTTCCGGCGCTCGAGCGGCCCAACCTGACCCTGCACACCGGAGCGCCTGCCACCCGCTTGCTGTTTGAGGGCAAACGCTGCATTGGCGTGGCCTACATGCAGGGCGAGCAGGAGGTGCAAGCCTTTGCTCGAGCGGAGGTCATCGTGTGCGGCGGGGCCATCGAGACCCCCAAGCTGCTCCTGCTCTCCGGCATCGGCAACGCGGCCCACCTGCGCGAGCACGGCATTGAGGTTTTACACGACCTACCTGGTGTGGGCGAGAACTTCCACAACCACGTTCTGACCGGAGTTATCAACGAGTGCGGCACCGCCGTGCCTGCGGGCCACCAGAACCTGTCCGAGTCGGCGCTGTTCCTCAAATCCGACCCCGGCTGGGCCGCGCCTGATTTGCAAATTGCCTTCGTACACGTTCCTTTCAACATCATCGTGGGAGAGAGTCACCCCAACTCCATCAGCATTCTGCCCGGAGTGGTGCGTCCGCTCTCGAGGGGCTGGATTCGGCTGGCCTCCGGCGACCCGCTGGACAAGCCGCTGGTCAACCCTAACTATCTGGGGGTGGAATCCGACCTCGAGCGACTGGTGCAAGCGGTCAAACTCTCGAGGGACCTGTTTGGCACTCAGGCGTTCGCTCCGTGGGTGGACAAGGAGGTGATGCCGGGGCCAGACGTGAGGACCGACGACCAAATCCGCGAATTCGTGCGCTCGAGCGCCGACAGTTATCACCACCAAGCCGGGTCCTGCAAGATGGGCCTGGACAGCATGGCGGTGGTAGACCCACACCTGCGGGTTCACGGACTCGAGGGCCTGCGAATTGCCGACGCCTCGGTGATGCCCGCCGTGCCCTCGGGGAATTGTCACACCGGAATTCTGATGATTGGCGAGAAGTGCGCCGATTTGTTGAAAGGCGCTCGAGCGCCACTTTCACACTCAAACGCATCGGAGGTGGCCCTTGAAGCTTAGTGGAAAGAAAATTGCGGTTTTGATGGAGTCCGACTTTTACGAGCCGGAAATTTTGTACTACAAAAGCCGCTTTGCCGAGGAAGGCGCAGAGGTTCACTTTCTGACCAAACTGTGGGGCCAGCCGGGGCTGACCTTTAAAGGTCATGAGCACCAGATGCCCTTTTACGTGGACAAATCGTTCGAGGACATGTCCGACGAGACCCTGCGCGGGTACGCCGCCGTCATCGTGCCGTCGGGCATCGTGTCCGACAGGTTGCGCTACACCCCGGACGTAACCAAACCCTCGAGCGCCGTCGAGTTCGTACGCCGCGCGTTTGCCGAACCGGGCGTCATCAAGGGCGTCATCTGTCACGGCCTGTGGCTGATGGCCTGGGCACCCGATTTGGTCAAGGGGCGCAGGCTGACCACCCACAACAACCTCTACGCCGACGCGAATAACATGGGCGCGGTCTACGTGGACGCGGATGTGGTCGAAGACGGCGACCTCATCACCGGACGCACCGGGGGCCACCACGCGGCCTTCGCTCGAGCCATCATCGAGCGCCTCTCGCGAGTGGTCGAGACTCCTGTCAGTGAGATGCAGGCATGAAGTTCTCGCACGTCGCGCTCAATTGCCGCGATATTGACGCCACCCAGGCGTTTTACGTCCAGCACTTCGGCTTTGCGGTGTCTCGAACCCTTCCGCTCGAGCAGAATCAAAAAATCGTGTTCCTCAAGCGCGACGACGTTTACCTCGAGCTGTTCGGCTCCGATATCGAGGTAAATAAGCTCTTCCCGGACGGCCACCACGCCATCGGGGTGCTGCGCCATCTGGCCTTTCAGGTAGACAGCGTGGATGAAGTGTTAGCCACAATGGGGCAGGGCGCGAAGGTGACTTTGGGACCGCTCGAGTTCGACGCTTTTATTCCGGGTTGGAAGACGGTGTGGCTCGAGGACCCGGATGGCACGGTGGTGGAAGTGAGCCAGGGGTATCGGGACGCGTGAGCCTTCGGTTCGTAGAGGGCAAAGGGCTTTTTATGCTCTAGCTCGAGCGGGGAACCCCCTTTCTCTTTGGCGCTGTCGCTTCAAAGAATATCCCCCTACACAGCAGGGGGGAACCAAAGAAGAACTCGAGCGGTAGATTGGCGGTTAAAGTTCCCCCCTGTTTTACAGGGGGGAACCACAGCAAAAGCGTAGCGCTTGCTGTTCGGGGGGTCACAGTGGCCGAACCACCCCACAAACCAGAATCTCAAAAATTTAAGGAGAAACCATGACCCAAACCACCGTCAACATGGCCGTCGAGCAAGCGGGCGTGACCAACACGCTCAACTTTACCTTTTCGGACACCATCGCTGGATATGTGACCTCGTTCGACTCGAGCGCCCGCACGTTTGTGCTCAAGACCACCGACGGGCGCGAGTTCACCGTCACGCTCAAGCCGCAAACCTACGCCTACCTGGTGCGGAACCTGGGTGAGCCGTACCTGGACGCCACCGGCCAGATTGACGCCATGCTCGAGGAGGGCCGTTACCTCTACGCCTACGGGGTGTATTACCCGGAGGCGCGGGGCCTGACCTTCGAGGTTCAGTTTCTGCTGTTCGTGGGCAGTAAAAACGGTGAGTTCCGCTTCGAGAAGCAGGACTGGTGGATTCGCCAGCTCGAGCAGATTGCGCGCTTTTACCGCAAGGCGCAGTTCGGCAAGGGCGAAATCGACTTTAAAAACTACCGCACCACCATCAACCTGGCGGGTGAGCGTTCGCAGGACAACTACGTGCAGGAAACCGACACCATCTCGAGGCTGGTGTACGGCTTCGCCAGCGCTTACATGCTGACCGGAGACGAGGATTTCCTGGCGGTGGCCGAGAAGGGAACCGAGTATCTGCGCGGCCACATGCGCTTTTTTGACCGCGACGAGAACATCGTGTACTGGTATCACGGGGTCAAAATCAACGGTGAGCGCGAGGAAAAGCTGTTCACCTCCGAGTTCAACGACGATTTCGACGCAGTTCCGGCCTACGAGCAGATTTACGCGCTGGCCGGACCCATCCAGACCTACCGCGTGACCGGAGACCCGCGCATTCTTAAGGATGCCGAGCTGACCATTGACCTCTTTGACCGCTTCTTTCTGGATAAGGAGCGCGGCGGCTACTACTCGCACCTGGACCCCATCACCCTCGACCCGCTCTCAGACGCGCTGGGCGCGAACAAGGGCAAGAAGAACTGGAACTCGGTGGGCGACCACGCACCGGCTTACCTCATCAATCTGGTGCTGGCCACCGGCAACGAGCGCTACACCCAGTTTCTCGAGGGAACCTTTGACACCATCGCCAAGCACTTTCCCGACTTTGACAACAGCCCCTTTGTGCAGGAGAAGTTTTTCGACGACTGGTCGCCGGACCGTCAGCACATGTGGCAGCAAAACCGGGGCGTGGTGGGTCACAACCTGAAAATCGCCTGGAACCTGATGCGGATGTATGGCATGATGCCCAAGCCCGAGTACGAAACCCTGGCCCGCCGAATTGCGCTCGAGATGCCCAAAGTCGGCGGCGACGTGCAGCACGGAGGCTGGTACGACGTGATGGAGCGCTCGAGGGTTGAGGGTCAGGACTGGAACCGCTACGCCTTCCACGACCGCAAGGCGTGGTGGCAGCAGGAGCAGGGCATCCTGGCTTACCTGATTATGAAGGGCGTGCTGGGCGACGACGACTATTTGCGGCTGGCTCGAGAGTCGCAGAGCTTTTACAACGCCTGGTTTTTAGACCACGACGACGGAGCGGTGTACTTCAACACCTTCGCCAACGGGATGCCCTACCTGCTGGGCACCGAGCGCTTCAAGGGCAGCCACTCGATGAGCATGTATCACTCGAGCGAACTGTGCTACCTCTCAGCCATCTACAACAACCTGCTGATTTTCAAAAAGCCGATGGATTTTTACTTCAAGCCCCTGCCAGGAGGCTTCGTAGACAACATTTTGCGGGTGTCCCCCGACATTTTGCCGCAAGGTGCAATACGCATCTCGAGCGTGGAAATCGACGGCGAAGCGTACACTGACTTCGATGCCAATGGCCTCACAGTTAAGCTGCCCGAAACCGACGTGCGGGTGAAGGTGAAGGTTACGCTCGAGCCACGGTAAGCTCGTTTCACTCGCGCAGAGAGCAGAAGGCAGAGAGCAGAGGGCTAAAAACGACGTCGTAACTGCTTGCTTGCGCCTTTGAAGATTTTTTTCAATCTATTCGCAATTAACCCGTATATCATAAAGCTCTCTGCCCTCAGCGACTTCCGAATGAAGTCACCATCTGACACGAGGTCCCTAGGATGAACCCATGAAGATAAGCTCGAGCACGCAAAACGATGTTCTCCTGGTCACACTCGAGGGAGATGTGGACGGCAAGACCGCACCACAGGTACAGCAAGAGGTGTTGCCGCTCATTCCCGAGGGTGGCAAGATGCTCCTCGATTTAAAAGAAGTGCCGTACATGTCCAGCGCGGGGCTGCGAACCCTGCTACTGATTTACCGTCAGGCGCAGGGCAAGGGCAGCAAAATCGCTCTCTCTGGGCTGTCCGAGGACATTTCAGACACCATGTCCGCCACCGGCTTTCTCGATTACTTCGTGGTCACGGCAGACGTGGCCGCTGGACTCGAGGCCCTGAAATGAGGCGCAAAAAGCCGTCCGACCCGCCAGAAGTGGTCGAAAGCTCGAGCGTGCCTGCCGTGCCAGAACTTCTCGAGGAGAAACCCAAGAAGCCCCGTGCTCCCCGCAAAAAGGCGGTCAAGCTCGAGGTGACGGACGGACTCTCACCCGAGGAAAGCGCAGGCGTGCCGACTTCGGGGCAGATGGACGATTTGAGTTCGGTCTCGAGCGCGGGAACCGGGGCCACGGGGCTGGAGACGACCTCGAGCGCCCCCGTCGCCCTGGACACAAGTTTGGGCCTCTCGCCAGAAGAAAGGGCGGGCGTACCGACTTCGGGCCAGATGGACGACCTCAGCGCGGTGACGCTCAGCACACCTCCTTCAACGACCAACGCACCCTCGAGCTTGAGTCTCGAGGGCAGCCGCATCGATTTTTACCCCACCCACGAGCATCAGGGCTACCGGATGCGTCCGGGTCGGGCGCTGCCGTTTGGGGCCACACTGGTTCCCAGCGGCATCAACTTCAGCGTGTTCTCGAGCCACGCCACCAGTTGTACCCTGGTGCTGTACGACAAGGGTGAGCGCGAGCCTAAGGTGGAGATTCCCTTTCCCGAAGAATTCCGGGTGGGCAACGTCTACGCCATGATTGTGTTCGATTTGGACCCCGAAACCCTCGAGTACGGCTACCGCATGGACGGCCCTTTTTCACCAGAATCCGGCCACCGCTTTGACGCAGAAAAGGTGCTGCTCGACCCTTACGCCAAAGTGGTCAGTGGACGCGACGTTTGGGGCCTGACCCCCGACTGGAACGACCCCTACCCGCACCGCGCCCGCATCGCCTTCGACGATTTCGACTGGGAGGGTGACATCCCGCTGAATTTGCCCAGTGAGGACTGGGTGGTCTACGAGGCCCACCTGCGCGGCTTCACCCGGCACCCCTCGAGCGGGGTCCGCTTTCCTGGCACCTTCACCGGCCTGCGCGAAAAACTGCCCTACCTCAAGGAACTGGGCATCAACGCGCTCGAGCTGATGCCGATTTTCGAGTTCGACGAGTTCGAGCACTCGATTACGGACCCCGAGACCAGGAAGGTGGACCACCTCAACTACTGGGGTTACAGTACGGTCAACTTCTTTGCGCCCAAAGCGGGTTACGCCGCCACCGGAAAGCGCGGAATGCAGGTGGACGAACTCAAAGCCCTGGTCAAGGCCGCCCACAAACAGGGTCTCGAGGTCATTTTGGACGTGGTGTTTAACCACACCGCCGAGGGCGACCAGCGCGGCCCCACCATCAGCTTTCGTGGCCTGGACAACCAGACCTACTACATGCTGACCCCGGAGGGTTACTACTTCAACTTCTCCGGCACCGGCAACACGCTCAACTGCAACCACCCGGTGGTGCGCGGCATGGTGCTCGACTGCCTGCGCTACTGGGTCTCCGAGTACCACATAGACGGCTTCCGCTTCGATTTGGCGGCTATTTTGGGCCGCGCTCAGGACGGCACACCCTTGTCTAACCCTCCGCTGCTCGAGAGTCTGGCCGCCGACCCCATTCTGGCCCGCACCAAACTGATTGCTGAAGCCTGGGACGCGGGTGGACTGTATCAGGTGGGTAGCTTCCCCTCTTACGGGCGCTGGGGCGAGTGGAACGGCAAATACCGCGACACGGTGCGGAAATTTCTCAAGGGCGAGAGCGGCCTGGTGGGCGACATGGCCATGCGGCTTCAGGGGTCGCCCGACCTCTACGCGGCGCGGGGCGCCACCGCCAGCATCAACTTCATCACCGCGCACGACGGCTTTACCCTGCGCGACATGGTGAGCTATAACGACAAGCACAACGAGGCCAACGGCGAGAACAACAACGACGGGGCCAACGACAACGAGTCGTGGAACTGTGGCGTCGAGGGCGAAACCGACGACCTGGGCGTGCTCGAGCTGAGAAACCGCCAGATTAAAAACGCGCTGAGTATGCTGTTCACCAGTCAGGGCATCCCCATGCTGCTGATGGGCGACGAGATGGGCCGCACCCAATTTGGCAACAACAACACCTACTGTCACGACGGAGAGTACAACTGGCTGGACTGGACCCTGCTCGAGAGCCAGTCGGAAACCTTCAACTTCTGCAAGAACATGGTGCAGTTTCGCCACCTGCACCCCACGCTCAGGAACCGCTATCACCTCTCGGGGCGCGACTACCTGGGGACCGGCTACCCCGACATCAGCTTCCACGGCCTCAGCGCGTGGCAGCCGGATTGGTCCAGGGGAAGTCGCACCCTGGCCTTCATGCTGTGTGGTAAACACGCCAGGGGCGGGGCGGCGCTGGACGATTACCTGTACGTAGCCCTGAACATGGACTGGGACAGCCACGCCTTCGGGCTGCCGCATCTACCCGAAGGAATGGTGTGGCACGTCTTTGCCAACACCGGCGCAGCCGCTCCGTTTGATATCTGCACTCCTGGTCAGGAACCCGCGCTCGAGGGGCAGGCCGAGTTCTGGATGGGTCCGCGCTCGGTGGCGGTGCTGGTGGGGAAAGTTCCGGTTTGAGCGTGCTCGAGCGAGGTTTTTAGGCGCTCGAGCACGCTTGTTTTGCGCCATCCGGCGGATAATTGGTAATTGGTTGGTCTGCGCTTGAGCGGTCTGGCCCGGAAGGTGCCGCTTAGACCAAGACAGCGCCCAACATCAAACCGACCAAGAACCAAAAACCAACGACTCGCCGGAGGCGCTCTTTTTCACCCTCTCACAAAAGGAGATTCAACATGGCTCTGACCGTCAAAATCGAAAACAAAGGCAAAGAAGCGTTCATCACCCTGGCAGGTCAGCTCGACTCTGCCGCCGCCCCCAGCTTCCGGGACGCGGTGGACCAGGTGTTTGCTCAGCCCGAAAAGCCCGAGAAGGTCATCATCATCATGAACGACCTCGAGTACATGGCCAGCGCGGGCCTGCGCTGCCTGGTGTTTGCCAAGCAAAAAGCTGGAGCCACCGTGCCCATCGTGCTTTCTGGCGTGACCGAAGAGGTTTACGAAACCATCGAGATGACCGGATTTCACCACAGCGTGGAGATTGTGGAGAACTACGTCTCGAGCGCGTAAATGTGCTCGAGCGGGTCATTCGGCAATGAGTTGTGAGTTATGAGCTAAAAGACTTGTGGAACATCGTTTTTCGACTCCACAAAGGCTCTAGACCCTGTAGAGATGTACCGAATGACCCAAAGGTAATTCCGCTCGGAACATCTTGCTCAAACATTCTTCTCGAGTGGTTCTACGCAAATTAATCTGCTCTGGACCCACTCGACGGCCCTTCTACTCCCGTTCCCCCTTCCCTTTCAAGGACCCCCATGGAACCCCTGACCGTACCCGCCACGCTCGAGGAACTCGAGGTTCTGGCCGATTTCGTCATTCAAGCCGCAAAAGACGCGGGACTCGAGAAAAAGCCCGCTTACCGACTTCGGCTGGCGGTGGACGAAATCGCCACCAACATCGTCACACACGGCTATCAGGAGATGGGCCTCACCGGGGACATCACCATCTATGCCGATATGGACGAACATTCTCTGACCATCACGCTCGAGGACACCGCCGTGCCCTACAACCCGCTCGAGGAGGACGAAGTGACCCCCGAAGAGCTGCACCGTCCGCTCGAGCAGCGCGAATTGGGTGGCCTGGGCATCTTCCTCACCCTACGCGGGGTGGACCGCTTCACCTACGAGCGGATGGCTAACCTCAACCGAAACCTCTTCACCATGCGTCGGCCCCTAGCGAACCCGCAAGAGAGCCAACCCGTGCGCGACGCGAAACCCCAGGAGTAGGCGTGGACGCTCATTTAATCTTATTTCAACCTGCGCGTAGCGAGGTATCAGCGCGGGAAATCTCGAGTTGGACCCCCACGCTGCTCGAGGCCGGATACACCCTCGAGACGGTGGGGTCGCTTGCCGAACTACTGGCCTTGCTCGAGGTCCAGCCCACAGTTCCGGTATTAATAGACGACGCAGCCGGGGTGAGTTCGCTCGAGGGCCTTCCCGAGGGCCGCCTCAGTCATTTTCTGGTGGTGGGACAAAGTTTCGAGGAAGTTCACGAGTGGCTCGAGTACGGCCTGACCGATTTTATTTTGTTACCGCTCAACGCCACGCTGCTGCGCGCCCGCATCGAGGTGCGCCGCGCGGTGTTGCGCGGGGAGCAGGACCGCCGCGACGTAGTGCGCCACACCGAACTGATGCTGCTCGAGCGCGATGTGGCCATCGGGCGCGACATTCAGGCCAGCTTCTTGCCCGAAAGCCTGCCCGAACCCGAAGGCTGGGATTTGGCGGCGTTTTTCAGGCCTGCAAGGGAAGTGGCCGGAGACTTCTACGACGGCTTCGAGCTGCTCAACAAGCGCCGGGTGGGGATTGTGATGGCCGACGTGTGCGACAAAGGCGTGCCCGCCGCCATCTTCATGGCGCTGTTTCGCACCCTGATTCGCGCCGGAGCGCAGCAAAACATCAGCCTGTCGTGGACCGACCCCACCAGCTTCACCGACGATAAAGTGTGGCTGGGCGGCAAAGGTGAGCGGCGGCAAAGTTTGCCCCGCATCGGCAGCAGCGCCCTGATGAACGCGGTGAGCGGCACCAACAACTACATGACCGAGAACCACCTCTCGACCGGGTATTTTGTCACGCTGTTCTTCGCCATCTTTGAACCCTCGAGCGGAAGTTTGCTCTACATCAACGGGGGCCACAACCCGCCGGTGATTCTGAGAACCGATGGCAGTTACACCACGCTCAAACCCACCGGACCCGCTGTGGGCATGATTCCCGGCGCGCAGTACCGCATCGGTCAGGAGTGCCTCAACCCCGGCGATGTGCTGTTCACCTACACCGACGGCGTGCCAGAAGCCAAAGACGAGGCGGGCCACTTCTTCGGCGTACCTCGCATGATGGAGATTCTGCTCGAGCAGCCCATCACAGACTCTCAGGCGCTGGTGGACCGCATGAAGGCCGCGCTGGACAACCACATCCGCGAAGCACCCCAGTTTGACGACATCACCATGATGTGCGTGCGACGTCAGCCGCTCGAGGAAGCGAGTGATGAGTAGTGAGTAGTGAGTTTTGCGCCTCCGGCGGGTCATTAGTCATTGGTCATTGGTTGGTCTGTCCTCGAACGCCCTAAATCAAACCGACCAAGAACCAATGACTAATGACCCGCGAGCAGGCCCGGAAGGTGCCGTTCTGCTCAAGACAGCCGGAGGCGCTTTTTCCAACCCTCTCCCTCTCCAACCCTCTCAGCTCCACCCTCGAGCAAACCTCACCACGCCACCCTTTCAAGAGGAACCCATGCCAAAAATCATCTCCATTCATTCCTTTCGCGGGGGTACCGGCAAGTCCAACAGTACCGCCAATCTGGCCACCCTGATGGCCGCTCGAGGTCTCCGGGTCGGGGTCATTGACACCGACATCCAGTCGCCTGGAGTGCATGTGCTTTTCCGGCTCGAGCCGGACCAGATGCACCACACCCTCAACGATTACCTGTGGGGCAATTGCAACATCGAGCAGGCCGCGCACGACGTGACCGAGAAGGTTGGAATGCCCGCCAGTAGCAAGGGCCGGGTGTTTCTGGTTCCCTCGAGCGTCAAGAGCCGCGACATCGTGCGGATTCTGCGCGAGGGTTACGACATGGGCCTGCTCAACGACGGCTTCCAGCGCCTGATAGAGCTGATGAAGCTCGATGTGCTCATCATTGACACCCACCCTGGTGTGGGCGAGGAAACGCTGCTCTCCATCGCCATGAGCGACGCCATGCTGCTGATTTTGCGCCCCGACCAACAAGACTTTCAGGGCACGGCGGTCACGGTGGAGGTGGCCCGTCAGCTCGACATCCCCAAAATGCTGCTGCTGGTCAATAAAACACCGACCAGTTACGACTTCGGTGACGTGCAAAAGCAGGTGGAGCGCAGTTACGACTGCGTGGTGGCTGCCGTTTTGCCTCACTCCGACGAGATGATGACCCTAGCCTCGAGCGGCGTGTTCGTACTGCGTTACCCTCAGCACGCCATCACCCACAGTTATAATAAGGTGGTGGACCAGCTTTTAGCTTGAGGTAGGGTCCATGGGTACACTCGAGCGGGGAAGGAGCCAATGAACTCATCACCGCCAAATTCGGGTCAAGACCCAAGTCAGGAGCAGGACTTGTTTCAGCAACTGGTGCGCGAGATTGACGCGTGGCCCATGCAGGAAGGCATTCGTACCACCGACTTGACTTTGCTGGGCGAGCCGCTCAGGGGGGTGCTCAACGCCACTGTGCGCGAGGGGTTTATGACCCTGCCTCACTTTGCTCAGGGTCTGGGACTTCCGCTCGAGTGGGCCGAAAAGGTGGTGGATTTGCTGCTCGAGCACGGGTTTTTACGCAGCAGCGAGACCGGTGAGAGCGGCGAAACCGAGTACCGGGTGCGCTACGCTCGCGCTGGACGCAACACCGGAGACCTGTGGCAGCGCGTCACGGGCGCGCTCGACGACAAACTGCACCGCCTCGAGCTGAGTCCAGATAAACCGGATAAACCAGAGCCGTAAAGCATGAGGAAACGTTTAGGAGCTAAAGACCGCTGCAAACGTTCATCAGCTCGAGAGTGCAGATAGGAACACGCCTATCCTGAAAGTTGTAATCAACACTCGAGGATTTAGCGATTCTGCTGACCAGATTTTTGGAGATGGCGTGTATGGGTTTTGTTTTGTGGTACGCCTTTTAAAAACTTTCGATACTCAATTTTAACCTCGAGCCTAGTTTTTTGTGTAGTGCAATTTTGATAGACAAATCTCATGAGAGAAGTTTAATATATAGTTAAATCACTTCGGACTTTTAGATTGACTTGCTCATTTCTTACCCGCTCGAGACACATGTTGCCCTCATCCCCCCCCCCTCGACTTGCCCCACTACTGGCGTTCAGTTCCTTCACCCGAGGAACGGGGCGCTCTACCCTGATTGCGGCCCTGGCCCTGCGACTGGCCCAGAGCAAGCGGGTGCTGGTGGTGGATACCGACCTGACGGCCCCCAAAATGCACACCCTGCTGGGACTCGGCTCGAGCAGTGCAAAATTCACCCTCAATGACTTTTTTGTAGGTCTGACCGAACTACAAGACACGCTCCACGTTATTCAAACTCATCCTGCCGGAAGTTTGCTGCTAATTCCCGCCAGCGACGACACCCTGCAAGTCGCGTGTTGTCTGCGCGAGTCCTACCGGGTCGAGGCGCTTTTCGCACCGCTGCACGCGCTGTGCGCTCGAGAAAAGATTGACGTGGTGCTGCTCGATATGCCCGCCGGACTCAGCGACACCACTTTGCCGGTTATCGCCCTATCAGACGCGCTTTGGGTGGTCATGCGCTTAGATGTGCGCGATTACGAGGGCGTGGCGGTGACGCTCGATGTAACCCGGCGGCTCGAGGCCCGCCCAATGAGTTTAGTGGTCAATTTAGTGCAGGGACACCCGCTCGAGGAAGTGGAAAAGCAGGTCAGCAACACCTACGGATGTCCCAGTTACGCCCTGCCCTTCGTGGCCCCACTGACCAGTTCGCTCGAGAGCGAAACCCGCCTGAGTACCTTATCGAGCGCGCTGCTCAAACAACAGAAACTTTATTAGTGGGCGCTCAAGAACGCGATACGCCCGTTTGAATTGAAATGAAATAGAAATCTGTTCCAAGCCAGCACAGGAGAGCCTTTCAGTGACTTCAGAGCCAAAAATTTTTCAACTCAAGGTGGCGGAGTGGAAAAAAGTCCTTCCACTGCTGCTTTTGTTGGCTATAGACGCGGTGGTGGGGCAGTTTGCCGAGGTGGTCGCCACCTCCGGGTTCATCGACCAGCTCGGCATAAAGGAGTTGCCGTGGATGTGGATGGGCAGCATGGTCATCAGCGTGGCCGCCACCACCGTGTTTGCACTGGTGGTGGACCAGTCCAAACGGGTCAATCTGATGAGCTGGGTGCTGGGCGGCTTTATGGGAGCTTACGGCACCGTGGCGCTACTACTCGGCCTTCACGCGCCCGACCTGGCCATCTATCCGCTGCTCTACATCATCACCGAGGTGCAGTACATCGTCTTTCCGCTGGCACTGTGGGCGCTGGCCGGAGACCTGTTCGGCTTGGCCGACTCTAGGCGGATGTTTCCGGTCATCGCGGCGGGGGGTGCGGTGGGCAATATCCTGGGCAACGCGCTGGCGGCGACGCTGGCGGTGCTGTTTGCCCCAACAGGCGGCGGCACCGTCGGTACGATGGGGGCGACTACCCTGCTGTACGGACTTTCCTTGTTGCTCATTCGGCTGACCCTGGCGCGGACCCCGGTTCGTGCCCGCAACACCGCCAAATCTACGGTGAATCTGAAAGAGGACCTGCACGTCTGGAGCGATTTTTTCAAGAACGTGCCGCTGTTTCGCAACCTGGCGCTCACCATCTTTTTAGCCGGTCTGGGCTTCACCTTGCTCGAGTTCTACTTTCTGCGCGCGGTAGATGCCCGCTTTTCAGGTCAGCCCTCAGACTTTCAGACCTTTTACAGCTTGTATAAGATTTTGCTCTACAGCCTGCTGTGGCTGGTTCAGGGGGTGCTAAGCGGCATTCTGGTGAAGCACACCGAACTCAAGCGCTCGTTCACCGCGCTGCCGCTCACCCTGGGGCTGAGCTTGCTGGTCATGGTGGCCTTTCCAGCCTTCGTGGTGGTGGTGGTGGGTCAGTTTATCGCTCGAGTGGTGCAGTGGGGCTGGGACCATCCCTCGAGAAGCGTGGTGCTGAACCTAGTTCCCGACGAGCGCCGGGGCCGCATCAGCAGTTTCATCAACAGCTTTGTCTACGCCGCCTCGACCCTGCTGGGTAGCGCGACCATTCTGATTTTTCTGGCCCTTGAACATTACGGGCTAGTGGGCAGTGCCTTTGCCACCCGCCTTCCGCTGCTGCTGGCGCTGTTCGCGGCGCTGGCAGCGGTGTGGTTCTCGGTGAAGCTGCGCGACAGCTACGAAAAAAGCCTGCTCAACTGGCGTTTGTCCCGCTCCAAGCGCAAAAGCGTGCTCGATGGGCTGGAGTTCTGATGTCCCCCTTAGAGCACAGCCTAGAGTCGCTGACCCGGCCCGACCCCCGACTCAGCGAGCCGACGGGTCCGCGTGGGGTCGCGCTGCTCGATGTGTACGGCCCCCAATCCGCGTACCTTCCCCGCGTATGTGAACTGTTCTGGACCCTGTTTCCCAAGTATCGGCGCTACATGCAGTACATCCGGGCCTGCGCCCTGCGCCACACCCCCGAGCATCCACACGCGGTGGGACACGTCTGGGCGGTTTACGACCCCGCTCGAGTGAACGGGGACCAAGACGTGACCCAAGGGATTGTGGGCTTTCAAATTTTCAACTACGTCACCCCGCAACGGGGCGGCAGTGGCTTTGGACTGGGCGCGTTTCGTGGTCTCGAGGGGGATTACCAGCACGGCGGGGTAGGCGCGTGGCTGTTGCGCGGCGCGCTCGAGCAACTGGCCCTCGACGCTTTGGAGCGCCTCGAGCCGCCCCCACTGGGCCATCTGGTCGAGGTGGAGCCACCCCAGGGCGCGCAGGGACGCGAAATATTTGCCCAGAAAACCGGAGCGATTCTGCTCGAGGGCGACTATCTCGAGCCGCCCATGCTGCGGGGCGTGTCCTACATTACCCCCGAGGAGTTGGTGGGCATCGTTCCCAGGCCCATGCAACTGGTGTTTTACCCCTTTGAACGGCAAGGCTCGCTCAGTCCGCAAGAAACCTGTGCGCTGCTCGAGGGCATTTATCTGGATTATTACCGTCTCGAGCGCGACGACCCGCTCTTCGTACACGCCTGTCGCTCGGTGGAAGGTGTGGAAGGTTTCGAGTCCACTGTTTCTCCTGCTTCTCCTACTTCTCCACCGCTTTCCCTCTAGTCAGACTTTTTGCTCTCGCCCAAACTCGCCCGCCTGAACTCGCCCGCCTGAACTCGTCCGCTCGAGGAACCCCGATGACCGTAGCCGCGCCCACCCCACCACCCACACGCCGCCGTCCCCTCGCCTTCGTCAGCCTGCGAACGCGCCTGGTCGTGGTGTTCACGCTGCTGTTTTTTCTCACCGCAATTGGCATTTTTACCTGGCTTTACGGCTTTGCGGGTCAGGTGGCCACCGACAATCTCAAACGCGATGTGGGGACGGCGGCGCTTACCACCGCGCTGGGCATCGACGGTGACGAGCATCAGAAACTGGTGAAAAGCGGCAAGATTGACGACCCCGATTACGAGAAAATCAGCGCCTACCTGCGCTCGGTGCGGCGCACCAACCCCAAGGCGAGCGGACTTTACACCTACGTTCAGGACCCGCAAAAACCCAATCTGGTGCGGCTCATCGTCAGCTCGTCGGTGCCGCCGGGTAAATCGTTTAGTGTGGCCGACGAGATGGTCCGCAATCTAGCCCCCTCGAGCTGTCGGCTGTCGCAGACCAACCGACCCGCCCTGGGCGAGGTTTACGACCCCGCTGGGTCGCGCATGGTCAACGCCCTCACCGAGGCCACCGTGGACGAGGGAACCTTCAAAGACAGTTGGGGAACGTGGCTCTCCGGTTACGCCCCGATTCGCAACTCCAAGGGAGCCATAGTGGGGGCGGTGGGCATTGATATGTGCGCTGCCGCCGTCGAGGCAGTACAGAAACAGGTGCGCGAGACGATACTTCCGGCGTTTGCGGTGGTGCTGTTGCTCTTTGCGCTGGTGGTTTTTCTGGTGGCCACCGACATCACCCGTCCACTGCTGGGGCTGGCCGCAGTGGCCAAGAACATCGGGCGCGGTCAGTACGACCAGAATCTGGCCCACATTCATAGCACGCGGGTGCAAGACGAGGTGAGCACCCTGGCCCTGATCATCGAGAACATGGCGAGTCAGGTCAAGGTGCGCGAGGATTCGCTCAAGGAACAGGTCCAAGAGCTGCTCATCGAGATTGATGAAGCCAAGCGCCAGAAGCAGGTTGAAGACATCGTGGAGTCGGATTTTTTCCGCGAACTCAAGGACAAAGCCGCCCGGATGCGTGAACGCAGCCGCAACCCCAGTGGACAGTAGACTTCTTTTAGAAGTTGGAGAAGGCTAAAGGCGGTTTCTGGAACGTCCTATCCTCCAGATGAAAAAGATTTGACACATTACCCCTGTACACGGTCCTTCCCTCGAGCAATCCCCACCCATGCCCAACCCCTGTTTCCCTCGCCAACTCGAGAGTGCTTTTCGGTTCATCAGAGCCGGACGTGCGCACTGGCTTGTCCTGGGTAGCCCATGAAGCGGGGTCTGGGGCGCTTTGTTCCCGCTCGAGGGCTGGGTTTCAAATTGCTCGGCGGCTTCACCCTGGTTTTTTCGCTGGCCTTTTGCATCCTGTTTTACCTGTTCTACCTATTCTCCACCGAACTGGCGCTGGGACGGGTGGCTCAGGACCTGCGCGATACCGTGAGGGGAGCCGCGCTGAGCCTGAACGCTGACGAGGTAAAACTGTTGGCTCAGCGGGGAAAGAGCGACGGCGTGGGCGGCTCGAGCGACCCTCTGTACCCTAAACAGCTCGAGATTCTGGAGCGGGTGCACCGAATAGAGCCTCGAGCGTGGCCCTACCTGTACGTGGCCGCGCCCAAAAGCGGTGAAATCACTTATCTGGCCGACGTGTGGAGCCTGCACAACCCGGAGAAAGCCGCCAAGTTTGGCGAGACTCTACCAGGGTTCGGGAGCGGCCTGACTGGCCTCAGAGAGCTGACCCTAGACATGCCGCGAGGTCAGCGCAGCAGTGGACTTTTCGATTGGCTACAGCGCATGGGCTACAGCGACGGCTACGGGGTGTGGGTCTCGGCGTACCAACCGCTCAAGAACGCGGCAGGACAGCTCGAGGGGGCTATCGGCATAGACTTTGACGCCAGTTACGTGGACCAGGTGCAGAACGCCACTCTGGGCTATACCCTGCGGGCTTTCGGGGTGGCCTACGCCATCCTACTCATTCTGGTTTATCTGGTTTCGCTGTGGTTGAGCCTGCCGCTCAGTCGGCTCGCTTTGATGGCCCGCAAGGTGGGCGGTGGCGAGTACAACCAGGATTTTCGGCCCCTGCTGCGGCGCAGCCGAGATGAAATCGTGGAGCTGGCTGAAGTTTTTCACAACATGATTGAACAGGTGCAGCAGCGTGAACTAGGCTTGCAGCATCAGGTGGAGGAACTGCGGATTCAGATAGACCAGAGCAAGACCGAGCAGCAAGTCAAGGACATCGTTGCAAGCGACTTTTTTCAGGACATCAAGGGCAAAGCTGCCGCTATGCGGGCCAAGGCCATCAAGGCCGCTGACTCTCCTAATCAAGACGTTTAAACTCGGCTCGAGCGTACATTTCCACCCCTCATCAGGAGGATTTATGAAATCATTGCGACCTGTACTCTTCGTCGGATTCCTGGCCCTTGGCGCTTTCCATACAACGTTGGCTCAGACGCAAACGCCCACCCAGAGCAGTGTTTCCCAAACCAAGCTCGAGAGTAAAGCGGTGGTGCGGGCTTTCATGGAAGCGCTTTACCTCAAAGACGACCCCAACGCCGCCGCCGCGCTGGTTGCGCCCAATTTCCTCGAGCACAGCCCACTGCTCGAGCCTGTTCCCGAAAGCACCCCTCCCGCGCCTGTGCCAGACCCAAAACCACAAGCCCCGGTCATTTACACGCTCGAGCAGGTTTTAGGCGAAGGCGATTGGGTGACGACCCTGCTGCGGGTCAACGAGGCGGGATATCCGGCTTACTACTTCGTGGACCTGTTTCGGGTGCAGGGCGGCCTCATCGTGGAGCACTGGGACAGCAGCGCCCCCACCCCCACGGCCTCGAGCCAGGGTTCGGGCCTGAAGGGCAAGCCCAGCTTTTTTGGAAAACCCAAGCCTAAGTAAGTCCAAACAGCCCTCTCCCTCGGCTCACTCAGCCAGCTCACTCAGCCAGCTCACTCAGTGGGAGGGTCACTCGAGCGACTGTTCCCACACCCAACTGGCTCTCGAGCGCAATCTTGCCGCCGTGCTGCTCAGCTATCCACTGGGCGATGCTCAGCCCCAGACCCGTGCCGCCAGGATCCACGCCGCGCACTCGAGCCTGGTCGGCCCGGTAAAAGCGCTCGAAAACGTGCGGCAGGTCTTGCTGCGAGATGCCGATGCCGTTGTCGCTCACCTCGAGCCGCACCCCCGCCGGGTCTCTGTTCAACTCAATTTTGATGTGTCCCCCGACCGGGGTGTACTTGAGCGCGTTGTCCAGCAAAATGCCCACCAATTGCTTGAGATACTCACGGTCTCCCAGCACCCGACTGGGCATCAGGGTTCCCCTGTTGTCGTTTCCCAGCTCGAGGGTGTGGGATTTGACCTGCGGAGCAAGTTCGGCGGCTATTTCCTCGAGCAGGTCCTCGAGTGCAACCCCCTCGCGTTTGGAAATCCGACCCGCGTCGGCACGGGCCAGGGCCAGCAAGTCCGAGACTAACCGACCCAGCCGTTTGGCCTCGCGCTCGGTATCTTCCAGGGCCTCGCGGCGGTCATTGATTGGCATACCGGGGTAGCGGCGCAACAGCTCGAGGTTGCCCTGGATCGCGGTGAGAGGGGCACGCAGTTCGTGGCTAGCGTCAGCCACAAAGCGGCGTTGCTGCTCGAGCACGTCGCGCAGTGTGGCTTCGCGCTCGAGCAGGGCGCGCTCGGCTTCTTTTTGCTCGGTGATGTTCATATTTATTCCCACCATCCGCACCACATGCCCGCTCTCGTCCCGCTCGAGGCTACCCCGGCCCAGCACCCAGCGCACTCCCCCCCGAGGGGGGCACACCCGAAACTCGTCGTGGTACGCCACCCCCGCTTCCAGCGACTGACGCATCCGCGCTTGTACCCGCTCGAGGTCGTCGGGATGAATCAGGTTAAGCCACGCCTGTAGGGTGCCGCCAAAGCTGTTCGGCTCGAGGTCAAATAAGCGGTACTCCTCCAAGTTCCAGCGCACGTCTCCCGCTTTGAGGTTCCAGTCCCACTGGCCCAGACCCTCCACGTTGCTGGAAAGCAAAAGCGGCTCTGACTCGAGCACAATTTGACTGAATGGTGGATTGTCGGCGCTTCGCAAGTCAGTCATGGGGTGGGGTGAAAACGAGTCGAGTTCAGGAACTTCGGTTGTGCATGATACAGAACTCCCCACGAAATCAGCAGGAAATCAAAGTGAGGGGAAACAAAAAGCATCTCGAGCGCAGGCCCGAGATGCTCCCTCTTTCTGGTTCAGCGAAGGGTCGAGCCATTTTTGGGCTGGCCCGCCATCTCCCGCGCTTTGTCGGCGGCGTCTCGAGCGGCATCTTTAGCTTGTCCAGCCACGTCGTGAGCGGCATCTTTGGCTTTGTCACCCACCTCTCGAGCGGCGTCTTTGGCCTGACCCGCCACATCCCGGTACGCGTCTTTGGCTTTATCGGCCACACCCTGAGCGGCTTGCTTGGCGTCTCGAGCGGCGTCTCCAGCGGCGTCTTTGGCCCCATCCACTGCTTTCTTGGCTTCGGAACCCGCGTCTTTGGCGGCTTCGCTCACTTCTTTGCCCACACCTTGAGCGGCGTCTTTGACCACATCTGTCAGGTTCTCGCCGCGCTGAACGCGGTTCACACCCTCGCTGATGGTTTGTCCGGCTTTCTCGAGGTGCTCTTTGGCACTAGGGCTGGCCTGACCGATGAGTTCGAGGCCCGAGTTGAGCAACTTGGGATTTTTGTAGAGGTAGTAAGCACCCGCGCCTAGCAGCAGCAGTCCCCAGGGAAACCCGCCCCCGCTGCGACGGCTCGAGCGGGCTAGAAAATCCACTCGAGAGCCGAGTTCGTGAATCGCTTTTTCCTGTCCTTTGAGGGCCATCGCCATTTCTTTAACCATTTTTGCTTCCATGATGTCTACCGCCTTTTGCCTGACTGAATCTAGTGGGTGCAAATCGAGTTTGCTCAATTCCGCTTTGCCGAGCACTTTTCCACCCTCGAGCAACCCTGCCGCTGCCACCGAGCCGACTTTGAACGCCTGCTTGCCCTGTTTAGAGGCTCGAGCAACCAGTTGACCCCCCTGCTTGAGCGCTTCGCCTTCCCAGCGCCCCGCATCTCGGGCCAAATCATGGCCCTTTACCAAAGCACTGTGCGCGGTTTCGGCGGCGGCCTTACTCGCCGTTTTCATAGCATCTTCGCGCCAGTCTCCAAAATCCTCGAGCGCCTGACTTCCCCACTCGAGGGCGTCTTCGGCCAGACTTCCCGCTTTTTTGGCCAGCGGGGTGAGCGCGTCCTGAACGCTTTCCGTCGCGCTCGAGAAGGCCTGACGCGCGGCGGGGAGGGCTACCTTTTGGGCGGTTCCCACGGCTTTACCCACACTTTTACTGGCACTCTTGCTGGCATTCTCGAGCCAGGGGTCTACACTGTCTGACACGTTTTCCAGGGTATCTCCCAGAAAATCGGCGGCTTTGTGCAGTCCCTGCCGGGTCTCGTTGCGTCGGGTGTACAGCAGGGATAACATCGCCACAGTCAGCGCCCAGGGCCATAGGTTTTTCAGCGAGTTGTTCATGTGCGCTCCTTTACTCAAGTAGCTCGAGTCTGACACCGTAGCCTGAAGCGCACTTGAGCTGACGCTGAGTGCGGGGCGACCCTCAGCTTTTCGCCTGGAAGGACCCCCCCTTGCGTAGTCACGCAAGACCCGTCCCGTCTTGGGCAAAACGGCACCCCGTGGGGCCTGCCCGCTTCGGAAGTTGCGTGAACCTGTTTTACAGGGAGGTACTTGAAAAGCTCGAGTAAAACAGTCTTTTAGTTCCCCCCTGCTTTGTAGGTTCACGAAGTGTTGCGAAGCACGGGATATTTTCTTTAGCAAAGCGAAAGAAAGAAGGGGGGTCCTTCCAGGCCGCACAGCCGCACCCCGCAAACTCGAGTTACACCCACGCAGCAGGGACAGTCAGACCCGCTCGAGCTGTCATGATGGTGGGGCAGAACCCACTTTTCTGCTCGAGGTCCCCATGAACATTCTTTTACGAACGCTGGTTCGCTGGTTTCCCTTACTGGCCGCGCTTTTAGGCTCGAGTGCGGGCGCACACGAACGCTGGTTTTACGACGCCGCCAACTATCCGTTGCGCTGGGATTTATTTTTTCAGCCGCTGCCGCTGGCCCTGTTCGGTGCGGTGCTGCTGGCCACCGCAGCGGGCGCGTGGCTGTGGCGTGCTCGAGCAGGCCGCGACCTACTACCCGACGTGGAACGCTTGGGCGCAACCCCGGAGCGCCACCGCCTGCTGCTGCGCCTGATTCCACTCATTTTAGGCATTCATGTGGCGGTTCCGCTGCTGGCGGCGGCGGTCCAGTCCGAGTATTTCACACCCAACAACCTGCTCGAGAAGGGTCCGGGCAGCATCTTTGGTCTGATGCTCACCTTTGTGGCGCTTTCCTTTGCCTACGGCGGCTTCACCCGTATCGCGGCTGTCGTGTTGGCCCTGCTGTGGTTGGCGGGAATTCCGCTGGTGGGCTTGACCGCCACGCTCGAGAACATTCATTTTCTGGGCTTTGCCGCGTTCTTCTTTCTCAACGGGCGCGGTCCCCTATCCATTGACCGCCTGATTTTTCCCCGCCTCGAGCCGAGCGCCGAGCGCATGAAACGCGCCGTTCCCACCCTGCGCTTTGTTCTGGGCCTCAATTTCGCTATTTTAGCCTTCACCGAGAAGTTCGCCAACCTTCCGCTGGCGCTGGCTTTTTTACAAAAATACCCGCTCAATTTCACCGGGGCGCTGGGCATCCCGCTGAGCGACGAGGTTTTTGTACTGTGCGCCGCCAGTGTCGAGCTGATAGTAGGTCTCTGGCTGATGCTGGGCATCTTTCCCAGAGAAATCATCGTCATCGCGTGGCTGCCTTTCAACCTGACCCTGACCCAGTTCGATTGGGTCGAGCTGGTGGGCCACCTGCCGATTTACGGCGCGATGGCGACCCTGCTGGTGTGGGAAAACAACACAAGGGGCATTGGGCGCTGGCTCGAGGGAATGCGCGAAGGCGTGCTGGGCGTGCAGGGCGCTCGAGCGGAGAATGTGCAGGGCAGCGAGGCTCGAGCGGGGTCGGATTAGGAGGGGGTTCTGGCGCTCGAGCTGAAGTTACACTCGAGCGCACCAACTCGCATTCCCGAGTGACACCCAATCAGAACTTTTCCCACCCTCGAGCCGCCCCCAAACGATATAATCCGGTATGCCCGTCCACCGCTCCCATCCGCACGAAAGTGCCGCACTGCACGTCAGCGGAGCGGCCAAGTACACCGGAGATTTATCCGACCAGAAGGGCCTACTGCACTGCTGGCCTGTACTTTCTCCGCACGCCCACGCTCGAGTGCTCAGTTTGGATACCGCTCGAGCCGAGCAGGCCGAGGGGGTTCACCAGGTTTTGACCGCTCGAGACGTACCCGGACACAATAACGTGGGTCCAGTGCGCCACGACGAGCCGCTGTTTCCCGACCTGGTGCTCTACCACTCGCAGCCCATTTGCTGGGTGGTTGCCGAATCCGAGGACCTCGCTCGAGCGGCGTGCGACCTGATAAACGTCGAGTACGAGGCACTCAAGCCAATTTTAGGCATTACGCAAGCCCTCGAGCAGAATAGTTTTCACACCGAGATCGCCAGGATGCGGCGCGGTGAGCCAGAACTCGCGCTCGAGCGCAGTCAACACGTCCTTTCGGGTGCGCTCGACATCGGTGGACAGGACCACTTCTACCTCGAGACCCACGCGGCACAGGCGTACCTCGACGAGAACGGGCAGATGGTCGTCAACTCGAGCACCCAGCACCCTAGCGAAACCCAGATGATTGTGGCCGAGGTGCTCGGACTTGCCTTCAGTCAGGTCACGGTGCAGAGCCTACGAATGGGCGGCGGCTTCGGCGGCAAGGAGACCCAGGCTAACCCTTACGCGGCGGTGGCGGCGCTGGGCGCACTGCTGACCGGGCGTCCGGTGCGCTGTCGGCTCTCGAGGCATCTGGACATGCGGCTCACCGGAAAGCGCCACCCGTTTCAGGTGCGCTACACGGTGGGCTTTAGCGGGGAGGGTCTGCTCGAGGCCCTCAAACTCGAGCTGTACTCAGACGGCGGCTGGAGCCTGGATTTGTCCGAGGCCATTCTTTACCGCGCCCTGTTTCACTCGGACAACTGCTACTTTATACCGCATATGGAAGTGACCGGGCGGGTGTGCAAAACGCACGTCACCTCTCACACAGCGTTTCGGGGCTTCGGGGGTCCGCAGGGGATGGTGGCGATTGAGGAGATTGTGGACCGGGTCGCTCGAGCGCTGAACCTGCGCCCGGAAGCGGTGCGGGCGCTCAACTTCTACTCGGACGATGTGTCGGACGCGGCGCTCGAGAAGCGAACCACCCACTACGGGCAGCCCATCGAGGAAGTGAGGGTGCAGCGCATCTGGAACGAGTTGAAGGAGACCGGGGAGTTCGAGCGGCGCAGGCTCGAGATTGCCCAGTTCAACGCCACACACCCGTATTTACGGCGCGGACTGGCCCTCACCCCGGTCAAGTTCGGCATCAGCTTCACCGCCACCCAGTTCAATCAGGCGGGCGCGCTGGTGCTCATTTTTCAGGACGGCAGCGTGCAGGTCAACCATGGCGGCACCGAGATGGGCCAGGGCCTGCACACCAAGATGCTCCAGATTGCGGCCTACACGCTGGGCATTGCGCTAGATAACGTCAGAATCATGCCCACCCGCACCGATAAAGTGCCGAACACCAGCGCCACAGCGGCCTCGAGCGGAGCCGACCTCAACGGCGCGGCGGTCAAAGATGCCTGCGAGACCCTGCTCGAGCGCCTGAAAATTGTGGCCGCCGGGATGTTCGAGCCGTCGGTTCACGCTCAGGACGTGCGGATTTCAGAAGGATTGGTCACGGCGCTGGGCAAGGAACAGGCGTTCTGCTTCGTGCAGGTGGTGAAGGCCGCGTACATGCAGCGGGTTCAACTCTCGAGCGCGGGGTTTTACCGCACTCCAGACATCTATTTCGATAAAAATACCGGCAAGGGCGTGCCGTTTCGCTACTTTGCCTGGGGCGCGGCCATCTCAGAGGTCGAGGTGGATACCCTGACCGGCATGTGGACGCTCGAGCGGGCCGATATTCTGCACGACTGTGGAAACTCGCTCAACCCGTTTATTGACCGGGGACAGGTCGAGGGCGGCTTTATTCAGGGCATGGGCTGGCTGACCATGGAAGAATTGGTATGGGACGACACCGGGCGGCTGCGAACTTACGCACCGAGCACCTACAAAATTCCTACCCTGTACGACGTTCCCGAAGTGTTCAACGTGAGTCTGCTACCTCGAGCCGACGAGAACAAGGTCGTGTACGGCTCCAAAGCGGTAGGAGAACCGCCGCTGATGCTGGGCATTTCGGTGCGCGAGGCTCTGCGTGACGCGGTGGCGAGCGTGTATCCTCGAGCCAACCCTGAAGGCGTTCTGTTGGCCTCACCCGCCACCCCGGAAGCCATTTTTAAGGCCCTCGAGCGCCTGAAAACCCTCGAGTACAAGGCGGAGCAGCTCACGGTGTCTGCGGACTGATGGATTGGCTCGAGCAGGTGTACAAAGTCAAAGCCGAGAGCCAATCCTGCGTGCTGGTGGGCATTGTATTAGTTCGGGGCCACGCACCTCGTGAAGCTGGGGCCAAGATGGTCGTCACCAAAAGCGAACTTTCGGGCAGCGTGGGCGGCGGCAACCTCGAGCAGATGTGCGTGGTGAGGGCGCGACAGATGCTCGAGCACGGCCAACCCAAAACCGAACTTCTTACCGTGCCGCTGACCCTCAAAAACAGCGGTCAGTACGGCGTGCAGTGCTGTGGAGGAGAGGTGACTTTGACGCTCGAGCTGCTCAATTTTTCCAAAACCCAGGTCGCCGTTTTCGGAGCGGGTCACGTCGGGCTGGCGCTGGCACGAGTGCTTTCGACATTGCCGATTGAGATTCTTTTAGTGGACTCGAGAGAAGACTTGAAAGCTCCTCTGCTCGAGCCGAATTCAAAAGCTACTCTCGAATTCATTCAAAAACCGTTTCCCGAATATCCCGAACAGGTGGTAAGGCAACTCAAACCCGGCTCGAGCGCGGTTATCCTCACCCACGACCACGCCGAGGATTTGGCTATTTTGGAGCAGTGCCTGCGCCGCCCTGACCTCAATTACATCGGCCTGATTGGCTCGAGCGTGAAATGGATTCATTTTCGGGAGCAGCTCAAATCGGCAGGGTTTTTAGATTCTGACCTCGAGCGCGTGACCACGCCAATTGGGGTTCCGGGAGTGCGCGGCAAAACGCCGGAGGTGATAGCGATTGCGGTGGCGGCGCAGTTGCTGGAAAAGTTGGAGCTGCTCGAGTGAGTTTGCTTTCAACCATCCTTCAACTCTTACAATAGCCCCATGACCCTGCACCTCACCGCGCCCCCCTCGAGCGAATTTGACCCCATCCTCACCCCTGAGGCGCTGGCCTTTCTCGAGGCCCTCGAACACACGTTTGGACCGCGCAGGCTCGAGTTATTGGCCTTCCGGGAAGCGCGTCAGGCACGGCTGGATGGGGGAGAACTCCCCGACTTCCTGCCCGAGACCGCAGACATTCGCTCGAGCGACTACCGGGTAAAACCTGCCCCCGCCGACCTTCAGGACCGCCGGGTGGAAATTACTGGACCTACCGACCGTAAAATGGTCATCAACGCGCTGAATTCTGGCGCTCGAGTGTTTATGGCCGATTTCGAGGACGCCAACTCGCCGAGCTGGGAGAACTGCGTTCAGGGGCAAATCAATTTGCGTGACGCCATCCGCCGCACCATCACTTTCAAAAATCCCGATGGGCGCGAGTACAAATTAAACGAGAAGGTGGCCACGCTGCTGGTGCGTCCACGCGGCTGGCATCTTCCCGAGAAGCACGTTTTGCTCGGTGGAAACCCCATTTCCGGTTCCCTGTTTGACTTCGGACTCTACTTTTTTCACAACGTCCAGACCCTACTCGAGCGCGGGTCCGGCCCCTACTTTTACATTCCCAAGCTCGAGGGCCATCTCGAGGCGCGGCTGTGGAACGAGGTTTTCAGCTTTGCCGAGGAGTATCTGAGCGTGCCCATCGGCACCATCCGGGCCACGGTGCTCATCGAAACCATCCTGGCGGCTTTCGAGATGGACGAGATTATTTTTGAGCTGCGCGACCACATCGTCGGCCTCAATTGTGGGCGCTGGGACTACATTTTCAGCGCCATCAAGAAATTGCGGACTCGAGCAGACTTCATCTTCCCGGACCGCGCCAAGGTGACGATGGCCACCCACATGATGCGTTCGTACTCGAGGCTGGCGATTCAGACCTGTCACAAGCGCGGCGCACACGCCATTGGCGGGATGAGCGCCTTCATTCCGGTCAAGAACGACGAGGCGGCCAACGCTCGAGCTTTTGAGCAAGTCAAGCTGGACAAGGAGCGCGAGGCGACGGACGGACACGACGGCACCTGGGTGGCGCACCCCGGCATGGTGGCGCTGGCGCTCGAGGTGTTTGACCGCATCATGCCAGAGAAGAATCAGCTCGAGAGTGGCAAGCAGTCGGACGCGGTTATCTCGCAGCAGGACTTGCTCGAGCGGCCCGAGGGAACGATTAGCGAAGTGGGACTGCGCCTGAATCTGAGTGTAGGCGTGCAGTATCTGGCCGCGTGGCTGCGCGGAAGTGGCGCAGTGCCCATCAACAACTTGATGGAGGACGCCGCCACCGCCGAAATCAGTCGGGCACAAATCTGGCAGTGGCTGCACCACGCTTCCCAGCTCGAGGATGGGCGCACGGTCACGCTCGAGCTGGTGACGGCTTTGTTTGACCAAGAACTCGAGAAGTTGGGTCGGGACAGGTTTCTCGAGGCGGCACCCCTATTTCTGAAAACCGCGACCCAGACGCCGCTGATGGATTTTTTGACCCTGCCGGGTTACGCAGAGCTGGCTTGATGCTCAGATGACCCGGCGGCTCACCTCGACCCTTTTTCCGCGCAGAAAACGCCGCTCGAGCGCCCGAATGACCAGGGTCAGCGCGTAGGTGATGACGAAGTAGACCAGTGCCAGCACGGTATACACCTCGAACTGGCTGTAAGTGACCGAAATGATGGCCTGCCCCTCGCTGGTCAAATCCTCGAGCGTGACCGCACTCACCAGGCTCGAGCCGAGGATGAGCGAGATGTACTCGTTGCCCAGCGGCGGCAAAATGGCCACCAGCGCCTGTGGCAGCACTACATGGCGCATCGCTTTCGGACCGGACAGGCCCAGGCTACGGGCCGCCTCGAGCTGGCCCAAGTCCACGCTGTTCAGGCCCCCACGCACGATTTCGGACACGTAAGCGGCGGAGTAGAGGCCCAGCGCCAGCACGCCCGCCAGAAAAGAATCGAGCACGATGCCGACCTTGGGCAGGCCGAAGTAGACGAAGCTGAGTTGAATCAGCAGCGGAATACCTCGAGTGAGGGTGACGTGCAGTTGCGCGAGCTGCGAAAGTATGGGCACTCGAGCGAAGCGCGCCCAGCCGGACAGCGTGCCTAACACCACCGAAATCAGCAGCGAGACCGCGCTGACCTCGAGCGTGACCACGGTGCCCTGGAGCAGCAGCCCGACGCGCTCCGGGGTGAAAATAGCTTTGAAGCTCTCGAGCAGGCTGTTCATGGTTTGGAATGAATAGGAGTTGGGTGCATAGGGGGTCAATGGGTCGGTGCAAATACCATGCTCTCGAGCTGGACAAAATCTTGCTCTGTCAAATTAGCACAAGGTCCACTCGAGCAGACGAGTGAACCGTATACTAGACGCATTAAGGGAGGGCTTATGAACACAGTGTTCCGGTTGGGCGTGGCTTTGATGGTGGTGGGAAGTGCTGTGCTGGGTTCGGCTCTGGCCTCGAGCGTGGCCGACGTCAAGAAAAAGGGTGAACTGGTGCTGGGCACTGACGCCACCTTTCAACCGTTTTCATTCAAGAAGGGGGGCGTGATAGACGGCTTTGACATCGCTATCGCGCGAGCTATAGCTCAGGATTTGGGGGTTAAGCTCAAGATTTCCAACGTGGGCTTCAACTCGCTGATGCCGGGGTCGGTGACGAGTGGGCGGGTGGACATTGCCGTCTCGACCATCACTATCACCGACGAGCGTAAAAAGGTAGTGAGCTTCTCCAACCCTTACTTCAAGAGCGCCCAGGTCTTTATCGTGCAAACGGGCAATCCCAAAAAGGTGAGCTATCCGATGAACACCTTCAAGGGCAAGACTTTTGGTGTGCAGAAGGGAACCACTGGTGAGTTCGTGGCTGGCGACAAACTCAAGAAGCTGGGCGCGACCATCAAGGCGTACAACGATTTCGCGCAAGGTCTGGCCGACCTGAAAAACGGGCGCATTGACGCGATGCTGGGAGACCAGCCCACCGTGGGCTACCTCGAGAAAGCTCAACCCGGACAGTTTCAGCAGGCGGGCGGCGCGCTCAAGGGCGTGGTTCAGGCCGAAGACTATGGGGTGGTGTTTGCCAAAAACAGCGACCTCGGCACGGCGGTGAATTCCACCCTCGAGCGCCTGAAGACCAGCGGCGAGTATCAGAAATTGCTTGAGACGTGGATTGTGAACAAGTAGTACCACACGGTGAATTCGTGTTGATAGAGACTGGCCTGGAAGGCCCTAACCCTGGCTTACGGCTGTCTTGGCAAAAACGGCACCTAACGGGCCTCGCCGCGTCTTGAGCAAAACGGCACCCTGTGGGGCCTGCTCGCCTGTTCCTCTCCCGTTTCGGGAAAGGGTTTTTGGTATTTGTCCCTCTCCCGAAACGGGAGAGGGACCGCCGCGATAGGCGGCAGGATGAGGGCCTTCACGTCCGCTGTAAACTGAACCCATGACCCAACCCCTCGAGCAAACTCCTCAAAGGCAAAAAACCCTGTGGTGGCAGCGTGGCATCATCTACCAAATCTATCCGCGCAGCTTTCAGGACTCGAGCGGCGACGGCGTGGGCGACCTGGAGGGCATTCGCTCGAGGCTCCCTTATCTGGCCTCACTGGGCATCGGGGCCATCTGGATTTCGCCCATCTACCCCTCGCCGATGGCCGACTTTGGCTACGATGTGGCCGATTACAGCGGCATCGAGCCTATGTTTGGTACGTTTCAAGACTTCGATAAATTGCTGGCTGAGGCGCACGCGCTGGGCCTCAAGGTGGTGCTGGACTTGGTGCCCAATCACTCGAGCGAAATGAACGCGTGGTTTCTCGAGTCGCGCAGCAGTCGGGACAACCCCAAGCGCGACTGGTACATCTGGAAAGACGCTACGCCGGATGGCGGTCCGCCTAACAACTGGCTGGCCTGGTTTGGCGGCAGCGGCTGGGAGTGGGACGAGAAAACCGGGCAGTATTACTTTCACCAGTTTTTGAAGGAGCAGCCCGACCTCAACTGGCGCAACCCCGAGGTGCGCGGCGCAATTTTTGAGGCCATGCGCTTCTGGCTGAACAAAGGCGTGGACGGCTTCCGGGTGGACGTCATCTGGCTGCTGGCTAAAGACGAGCTGTGGCGCGACGAGCCACCCAACCCCGACTACGCCAAGGGGCAAATCAGCTTCAACAAGCTGCTGCACATTCATACTCAGAATCAGCCGGATACCCACGAATACATCCGTCAGATGCGGGCGGTGCTCGAGGAGTACGGGGAGCGCATGATGGTGGGCGAGATTTTTACGCCGCTCGAGACCCTGGTTAGCTATTACGGTGCGGGCGACGAATGCCACATGCCGTTCAACTTTTCGCTCATTCTTAAAACGCTCGACAGCTACACCGAGTGGAACGCTCGAGTGATTCGGGACTTGGTGGACCGCTACGACGCGCTGTGCGGCGCGGGCTGGCCCAACTATGTGCTGGGCAACCACGACCAGCCGCGCTTCAAGTCGCGCTTCGGGTTTGAAAACGCTCGAGCTGCCACCCTGATGCTGCTCACCCTACGCGGCACGCCCACCTTTTATTACGGCGACGAAATCGGCATGGTGAATGGGGTTATTCCTCGAGAGCGAATTCAGGACCCCTTTGCGGGAGATGTGGAGAGCGCAGGCCGCGACCCCGAACGAACGCCGATGCAGTGGGACGGGGGTCAAAATGCAGGCTTCTCGAGCGCGGAACCCTGGCTGCCCATCAACCCGGATTTTCAGACCGTCAACGTGGCCGCACAGGAGGCCGACCCCCATTCGGACCTGAATTTCTTTCGCGCCCTGACCCAACTGCGGAACTCGAGCGAGGCTTTGATGGTGGGGGCGTACCGTTCGCTCGAGCGGCACCCAGACGTGTTCGCTTACTTGCGCGGCAAGGGAATTCTGGTGGTGCTCAACTTTGGTGGAGAGACACTCGAGCTGGACCTCTCGAGCGTGGCAGAGAAGGCAAACCTGCTGCTCTCGACCCGCATGGTGGAGCCTCGAGCGCTGGATTTAAAAGCGCTGAGGCTCGAGCCACACGAGGGTTTGGTTCTTTCCATTTAAGGAAGTCAATCCTTCATGTTTTGTAGGGGCGAATCGCATTCGCCCTCTCGCTTCGGCCTAAGCAAAGAGGGCGAATGCGATTCGCCCTTACTAGGTCAAATGCCGTTACCCCTCGAGCAAACTTTGCAGTTCCTCGAGCAGCTTTTCCGCACGCTTGCGCTGTTTTGGCTCGAGCCGGGAAAGTGGTTTTTCCAGCCCGCTCCTGAACTTTTCCAGTGCGCCCGGTTCACTTTTGGCGTCAGTCAGCAGCGCCCGAATCTGCGACAGGCTCAGCCCTTCCCCCACGGTGCGCTCGAGCAGGGCCGTGCGCCTCTCTTCATCGGCAATTTTGGCCAGCAGTGCGGCTTTGGTATACTCGAGCCTTCCGCCTAGAACCGCCGCCTTGAGCGAGTCGGGCATCCTCAGCAGTGGAACCCGGTTCACATAGAACGACCCCGCGCCAAAGCGCCCCAGCACGGAGAAAAACCCATCGAGTTCCTGGGCGTCCTCGCTGGACATAACGTTATGTCCACCCCGGCCCCGCTCCAAATCGCGGCGTTTTCGCAGGCGCTCGAGCACTTTGGCGCGGTCCTCGCCGTAGCGGTTCTCGAGCAGGCTCAGCACCGCCTCGGTTTCCTCGAGCGGGTTTAAATCGGTGCGGCTGAGGTTCTCGACGGTGGCGATGGTCTGCGCCTGCACCTCGGTGACGCTCAAAACTCGAGCCGGAACCACGCTCAGTCCGGCGAGTTTGGCGGCCCGACAGCGGCGTTCACCCGCAATAAGCAAGTAGTCCAGACCCTCGCGCCGCACCAGCACGGGTTGCAGCACCCCGTGCTCAACGATGGAGGCGCTGAGCTGCTCGAGCTGGGCCGGGTCAAAGTGCTTTCTAGGCTGCTCGACAAAGCGAATCTGGGTCAGCGGAATCTCGCTGGGCGAGACCTCGGTAAATTTGTCGAACTGAGCGCCTAAAAGCGCGTCGAAGCTGGTGGCCGACGGATTAGGCTTGGTCTGGGGCGTGCGTGCCATAGTTCACCCCCAATCGCTCGAGCAGTTCGGTAGCTACAATCATGATTTCCTCGATTGAACGCTTGACCGCTTCGTCGCGCGGGTCGAGCAGCGGAACCGGAATCCCCTCGAGCTGGGCGCGGTCGTACACGCTGGGTCGGTAGATGAGTGGACTCGAGACCGGGGCAATGCGCGGCAGGCTGGCCCGGATGGACTCGAGCGCCGATTTGTGATGCCCGATTCGGCTGTCGAACTGCGTCACCACGAACAGCGCAATTCCCAGCGTGGGCGCGGCGCGGCGAAAGCTGTTGACCATGTTCATGACCGTACTCAGGCTCTCGAGACCTTTGGATTTGGTGGGAATGGGCACCAGAAGCTGGTCGGCGGCGATGGCCGCGCTGGTGGCAATCGGCGCGAGGCTGGGCGGCGCGTCGATGAGCACGATGTCGTAACCCTCGAGCTTGCGAACCGCATTGCGTAAATTGGTGATGCCCATGATGATGCTGGGAATCTTAATCTCGAGCTGCATTAAATCCAGATGGCTGGGAATCAGGTGCAGGCCGTGGACCTCGAGCGGTTTAGGCAGCGGCAACTCGTCGATGATGGCCGGATAGATGGTCTGCTCGAGCGTGGTTTCGCGCACCCCCAGTCCAAACGAAAGGTTGCCTTGCGGGTCGGCATCTATGAGTAAAACTTTGGCTCCCAGTTGCGCCAGGGTGACGCCCAAATCGCGCACGGTGCTGGTCTTGGCCACCCCTCCGGCATGGTTGAAGGCGGTGAGGATGGTCATGCGCTCGAGGTTGAACGACAGCTTGACGCCGAGCGCGTTGGCGTAGCGCTGGAGGCTGCGTAGGGTGGGGTTGGTGTCCTCGCGCTCGAGCCGACGCACCGCTGACTCGTTGGAAAAGCCACCTTTCTCAGCCACGGTGATGAAGCTGAGTCCCTGTCTTTCGCGCTCGAGCCGCAGCAGTCCGCTGAGGGCTTGTAGGTCCATGAGCGTAAGTATATTTACGAGAAGATTAAAAAGATAGCCCCGTACAAATTTTTTGGCGTTTAAGACAGTATTTCACTCTTAATTGGAGGGGTGTGCCACCTCACCTCGCCGCTCGAGCAAGTCCCGAAAGGCTCCCACCAGATTGGGGTCAAAGTGCTTTCCAGCTCCCTTCTCGAGTTCCTCGAGCGCCGCGCTGGGGGTCCAGGCCGATTTGTAGGGCCGCTCCGAGGTGAGGGCGTCGTAGACATCTACTAAGGCAAACACTCGAGCCAGCAGCGGAATGTTCTCACCCGCCAGACGGTCCGGGTAGCCGCTGCCGTCCCATTTTTCGTGATGGTGGCGCACCACATCCAGCACCGCTTTCTCCAGAAAGGGCAGTTCGGAGAGCATCCGGTGTCCGTCCTCGACGTGCTTCTCGATGATGAGGCGCTCAAAAGGCTCGAGCTTGCCCGGTTTGTGCAGCACCCCATCGGGCACCACCAATTTGCCGATGTCGTGCAGGTACGCGCCCTGGCGCATCCGGGCCAATTGGGTCTGCGGCAAGCCCAGATGCGTCACCAGGGCGGTGCTGAGTTCGGTGACGCGCCGGGTGTGGCCCTGGGTCTCGAAGTCGCGCAGCTCGAGCGCTAAACCCAGCGTGAGTAGGGTGTTCTCATAGGCGTGGCGCAGCTCCTCGAGCGCCCTCTGCTGCCCGATGCGTGCACCACTCAGCCGCGCCACCGCCTGGATGAGCGAACGCTCGAAGGGTTTGAAGGTGCGGCCCAGCCCCCTGGCCAGAATCAGCGTGCCCAGCGGCTTGTACTCCTCCTGGGTGACGGGCACGGCGGCAACCTGCCAGATGTCGGCCTGCTCAAGTCCCTCGACAAAGTGGTGCGCGTTCCAGGAATCCTTCAAGCTCGAGTATTCGCTTAAGCCAGGGTTAGGAAGATGGGTCCCCTCGAGCGCCGCAAATATACCCACGCCGTGCAGAACGCAATATCCACCTTCCTCCCAGCGCATGAAAGCCAGGTGCGGTGCCAGCTCGAGTTGCTCGAGCGCCCCCACACTCAGACGGGTGATTTCCTGGCTCGAGGGGGCGCGGGCCAGTTCGGTGGAGGCCAGCTCGAGGGTAATCAGCGCGCGGTCCAGTCGTTTTTCCAGGGTGCGGGACCGCTCGAGGGCGAAGGTGGCGACCCCCAGGCTAATCAGACCCGCCAGTGCGCTGATATCGAAGCTCAACCAGCTCGAGTCGGCATACAACCACTGGTGCATACCCAGCAGATAAACTCCGGTGAGCGGCAGAATCCAGCGCAGGCCACGCGTGGATTCACGCCACGCCAGAAAACCCATCACCAGCAGCGCAAAAGTGAGGGTGGTCTCGGGTAACTTCCACAGCCAGCAGGCCAGCCCCAGCCCCACCAAAGCCAGCGCGCTCAGCGCTCGGGTGGACCAGAGATTCGAGATGTCAGAGGCGTGCTGCACGGGACTTCAGGCTAACACGTATTCCTAAAAAACGGCGTGCAATTTTTGGCGCTCGAGTTTAGAAGCGGGCTACGCCGTGTTTGGACTTCTGGAATCCACTTGCTCGGCCAGCAGGCGCTCGAGCGTGGACGCGTCCAGGGGTTTGACGATGTGCAAATCGAACCCCGCCTCGAGCGCTTGCCGAATGTCCTCGGGCTGACCGTAGCCGGTGAGCGCCACCAGTTTGCTGCGGGCAAACGCGGGCTGACCTCGCAGGGCGCGGGCTACCTCGTAGCCGTTCATGCGCGGCATGTTGATATCAATGAGCAGCAGGTCTGGCCTAAACTCCTGGGCCACCTCGAGCGCGTTCACCCCGTCAAACGCCGTGGCCACCTCATAGCCCATGAAGCGAATGAGTCGGGCGATGGCTTTGCGGGCGGGTTCGTAGTCGTCGGCCAGCAGCACGCGGGTGGGCACTTTCCCACCTTCGAGCGGGGCGACCTCGACACTCGAAGATTCGGAGTTCTCGAGCGGGGGAGAGGTGGCCTCGAGCGGAGCATCTCCCGAGAGGGGCGGCGTGGGTGGTTCGAGTGCTGGGCCGGAAAGCTCGAGGGTCGGGACCGGAGTTTCAAGCAGCGGCAAACTGACCGTGAACTCGCAACCCTGGCCGGGTCCGGCGCTGCTTACTTTCACGCTTCCCCCGTGCAGCTCCACGATTTGCCGCACCAGATAAAGCCCGATGCCCAAGCCTTCCTGGGCCTGACCGGGAGCCGGCGTGACCTGGGCGAACAGCTCGAACACCCGGTTTGAGTCGAGTGGGGACAACCCGATGCCTTCGTCGCACACTTTGACCCACACCTCGCTGCCGTTCTCGAGCGAGTGGCGCTCTGCCGAGAGCGTGACCTGGCTCCCCGGTGGGCTGAACTTGAGGGCGTTGCTCAGCAGATTGGTGAACACCTGCTCGAGCCGCACCGCGTCGCCCTCTAACCACAAGCCCTGCACCGCTCCCGGCCCAGCGGACTGGGGCAGCTCGAGGCTCAGTGAAATGTCTCGCTCCTGAAACCTCGAGCGCAGCGCGCTCAGCGAGGCGCGCAGAACCCCGGAAAGCTCGAGCGGGGCCAAGGTGACTCGCAACTTGCCCTTTGAAATGCGGGTCACGTCGAGCAGGTCGTCCACCAGTCGCTGAATCATCTCGAGCGGCGGCTCCACCTGCTCCCGCGCGGCTTGCAGCTCGCTTACGTCGCTCAGGCGGCGCATCAGCTCCACGTTGGAGCGCAGCGCGTTGAGCGGATTGCGAAGTTCGTGCGACAGCGTGCCCAGAAACTCGTTTTTGCGGTGGTCACTCTCGAGCAGCGCCGCCTCTATTCCCTTGCGCTCACTGAGGTCTATAGCGATGACCACCAGGGTGCGCTCCTGCCCCCCGCCTTGACTTACAGGGCCTTCGACCAGTGAAACGCTTTTACTGAGCCACACGACCTCGCCGTCCCGGCGCAGGCAGCGCTGCTCGAGGGTGAACGGAGGGCCGCCCCCCAAGAGCTGGGTCAGGTGGCTTTGCAGCGCCCCCACGTCGCCCGGGTGGGTCAGCTCGAGCAGGCTGCGCCCCAGCAGCTCAGTTTCGGAGTACCCGGTCATCTCGGCGTAGCGGGCGTTGACCAGAGTGAAGGTGCCGTCTTCGGTCATCTGGGCGATGCCCGCCGTGGCCTGACCAATGATGGCCCGCAGGTGTGCCTCGGACTGGCGCAGCGCCAGCGCGGCTTTGGTTTCGCTGATGTCTATGAAAGACAGCACCACCCCGTCCACCTCGCCGTCCAGGGTGCGGTAGGGGGTGAGTCGGACCATGTAGGTTTTGCCGCTGCCGGGGTTAGCGTCACCCGCGTTGCCGCTGGAGCGGGCGCTCACCTCGCGGGTCAGCGCCTGCTGGGAGCGCAGCACCCCGGCGACGTCATCCATGAGCGCGTCGTAGTCCAGGGTGTGGGTCAGGTCGGCCAGTGGCCTGCCCACGTCGCTCTCGATGAGCTTGAACACGTCCAGCGCCCGCTGGGTGAAGCGTTTGATTCTTAAGGAGGCGTCCAGAAAGATGATGCTCAGGTCGGTGGATGACATCAGGTTCTTGAGGTCGTTGTTGACCGCCACCGCTTCGTCCATCTTTTCTTTGAGTTCGCCATTTACGGTGCTTAGTTCCTCGTTGAGCGACTGAGACTCCTCCTTGCCGGTCTCGAGTTCCTCGGAGGCCGAGCGCAGTTCCTCGACGAGTGCCTGCAACTCCTCGTTGGAGACCTTGAGTTCCTCGTTGGAGGCTTCAAACTGCTCTTCCAGGGTGTGCAGTTGGTCGCGCCCTTCCTGATTCTCGGTCTCGAGCCGCTGCACCACGCTCTCGATGGCCCGGTCCGCCCGCAGCACCTCGGACACCGACTGAATCTCCACGGGTTTATCGCCCGCCCTCGACGAAACCCCCTCGAAAGCCCCCTCGAGCGGCAATTCCTGCTGCTCGAGAATGACCACAAAGTAGCTGCCGCTGCCGCTGCGGGTGGGGCGCACGGTGAGGTTCACGAAGACTTCGCGCCCCTCTAGGTCCACACTGACATGCCGCGCCTCGGTGGGCCTATCCTCCTGAGCTGCGCTCGAGAGCGCCGCCCGTAAGTCCAGCACCAGCCCCGGCAGGGCCAGTTTGAGCAGATTTTGGCTGGGGTCGCCGCCGGGAACCCGCAGAAAACGCCCCGCGTGTTCGCTGGTGTGCAAAATCTCGTAGCTTTCGCTCACCAGGATGCTGGGTGGGGCGAGCTGCTCGACCAGTTGGTAGTGAAGCTCCCCGAAGCGCCCCCAGCGGTTGTTCGTCCGGCGCTGAGTCTGGGTGCCGCCCTCAACCGGCGGGACACCCGAAGGGCGCGGGGAACCCTGCCAGTATTTCGACTCCGGTAGGCTGGGCGCAGCGCTGTAACCCCGGTTGAGCGCAGCGGGCAGGGCGCGCATGATGCGCCACTTCTTGATGATGGATTCAAACAGCGTGGAACTGCCCTCGGTGGATTCGCTCGAGCCGAGAAACAGAAATCCCTCGCTGATAAGCGCGAAGTGAAACAGCGCCATCACCCGCTCCTGGGTGGGTCGGTTGAGGTAGATGAGCAGGTTGCGGCACATCGCCAAATCCAGCTTGGAAAACGGCGGGTCGCGCAGCAGGTTATGAGGCACGAACAGCACCAAATCGCGCAGCTCCTTGCGAACCCGGTAAGACAGGCCCTCGCGCACGAAAAAGCGCTCCAGTCGCTGCGGGGACACGTCTATGTGCATGGCCTCGTCGTAGCGGCCCGCTCGAGCGACTCGGAGGGCCACCTCGTTGATGTCGCTGGCGAAGATTTGCAGCTTGGGCGGGTCGGGCAGATTCTGGACCGCCTCGAGCAGCAGCATTCCCACCGAGTACGCTTCCTCGCCAGTAGCGCAGCCTGCCACCCACACCCGCACGCTATCAAGCGAGGTTTTCCCGACAAAAAGCTTGGGAATGACCTCGGACTCGAGCAGAGAGAACGCCTCGTGGTCGCGGAAGAAGTT
>Ga0209100_1000367_pt1 | contig 41015 bp, 34 predicted proteins | sample lystaG_FD_185480 | JGI IMG/M metagenome (GOLD analysis project Ga0209100, IMG submission 185480) | Glacier valley bacterial and archeal communities from Borup Fiord, Nunavut, Canada, to study Microbial Dark Matter (Phase II) -... | ecosystem: Environmental > Aquatic > Freshwater > Ice > Glacier ... | reverse complement strand
GAGATCTTCGTCGAGGTCGATCAGGCTCTTGCCGACGGCGTGAGCTTCCTCATCCTGTCGGACAGGGACTCGGATGCGGACTTCGCTCCGATCCCCTCGCTCTTGCTGACGTCTGCCGTGCACCATCACCTGGTTCGCGAGCACAACCGCACCCAGGTGTCCTTGGTGGTCGAGGCGGGTGACGTGCGTGAGGTTCACCATGTCGCACTGCTCATCGGCTATGGCGTGGGTGCGGTGAACCCGTATCTCGCCATGGAGACCGTCGAGGACCTCGTGGCGCGCGGCTACATCACCGACATCACGGCCGACCAGGCCGTCAAGAACCTGATCAAGGCACTCGGCAAGGGTGTCCTCAAGATCATGTCGAAGATGGGTATCTCGACGATCGCCTCGTACCGTGGCGCTCAGATCTTCGAAGCCATCGGACTTTCGCGAGAACTGGTGGATCGACACTTCGCGGGCACACCGAGCCAGATCGACGGCGTGGGCCTCGACGTGATTGCGCGCGAGGTGGCCGAGCGGCATGCGGATGCGTATCCCGTGTCGGGACAGCGTCCCGCCCACCGCAGGCTTAACGTCGGCGGCGAATACTCGTGGCGCCGTGAGGGCGAAGAGCACCTCTTCGACCCCGAGACCGTCTTCAAGCTGCAGCATTCGACGAGGACGCGCCAATACGCGGTCTTCAACGAGTACACCGATCGCGTGAACAACCAGGCGAAACGCCTGATGACGCTGCGCGGGATGTTCGAAATCACGTCCGACCGCCCGCCCGTTCCGATTGAAGAGGTCGAGCACCAGCGGGAGATCTACAAGCGGTTCACCACGGGAGCCATGTCTTATGGCTCGATTTCCAGGGAGGCGCACGAGACTCTCGCGATCGCGATGAACCGGCTTGGCGGAAAGTCGAACACCGGCGAGGGCGGAGAGTCACGCGAGCGTTTGTACGACCCGAAGCGCCGCAGCGCAATCAAGCAAGTCGCGTCTGGCCGCTTTGGCGTCACGAGCGAATACCTCGTGAATGCCGATGACCTGCAAATCAAGCTCGCGCAGGGCGCCAAGCCCGGCGAGGGTGGGCAGCTACCAGGTGCGAAGGTGTACCCGTGGGTGGCCGAGACGCGGCATTCGACTCCGGGCGTGGGTCTCATCTCGCCGCCTCCGCACCACGACATTTACTCGATCGAGGACCTCAAGCAGCTGATCCACGATCTCAAGAACTCCAACCCCAAGGCTCGCGTGCACACCAAGCTGGTCTCTGAGGTGGGCGTGGGAACGATCGCTGCGGGTGTCGCCAAGTGCAAGTCCGATGTGGTGCTCATCTCTGGTTCCGATGGTGGAACCGGAGCGAGCCCGCTCAATTCCCTCAAGCACGCGGGCGCGCCGTGGGAGATCGGTCTCGCCGATACCCAGCAGACGCTCGTGCGCAACGACCTTCGGGATCGCATCGTGGTGCAGGTCGACGGTCAGCTCAAGACGGGTCGTGACGTCATGGTCGCGATGCTTCTGGGCGCCGAGGAATTCGGTTTCGCTACTGCGCCGCTCGTCGTCTCGGGATGCATCATGATGCGCGTGTGTCACAAGGACACGTGTCCCGTGGGTGTCGCGACGCAGAACCCAGAGCTCCGCGAAAGGTTCAGCGGCAAGCCGCAGTTCGTCGAGACGTTCTTCGAGTTCATCGCGCAGCAGGTGCGAGAGCAACTCGCGGCACTTGGCTTCCGCTCGATCGAGGAGGCCGTTGGGCATGTCGAATTGCTCGACACGAGGGCCGCCATCGACCACTGGAAGGCTCAAGGGCTCGATCTGAGCCGCATTCTGACGGTTCCGCCGACGGGTTCGGCGCTGCATCAGTCGGTTGCTCAGGATCATGGGCTCGACGCGGCACTCGACATCGGCCTCATTGAGGAAGCGAAGGTTGCGCTCGAGACGGGAAAGCCCGTCGTCATGACGCGCGATGTGCGCAATACCCACCGCACCATCGGCACGATGCTCGGCTACGAGGTCACGCGTCGTTACCGCGGCGAGGGGCTTCCCGATGACACGATTGTGGTGCAGTGCGTAGGTTCGGCAGGGCAGTCCTTTGGGGCGTTCTTGCCGAAGGGCGTGACGCTGCGCCTCGCGGGAGACGCGAACGACTACGTCGCAAAGGGCCTCTCTGGAGGCAGGGTCGTGGTGAGACCCGATAGGTCTGCGGCGCTCAACGATGCGCTCGATGTCATCGCTGGAAACGTGATCGGTTATGGCGCGACGAGCGGAGAGGTCTTCCTGCGCGGTCAGGTGGGGGAGCGATTCCTCGTGCGCAACTCGGGCGCCACCGCGGTGGTCGAGGGAGTGGGAGACCACGCCCTCGAATACATGACGGGTGGACTTGCGGTCGTTCTCGGACGCACGGGTCGCAACTTTGGTGCGGGAATGTCGGGCGGAACCGCCTACGTCCTCGACCTGAGGACCGAGAGGGTCAACACCGACGCGATCGCCACAGGAGAGCTCACCGTGAGTGCGCTCGATCCGGAGGACGCGACGATCGTGCGCTCGCTCATTGAACGCCACGTCGAGGAGACCGACTCCCCGCGCGGTCGCGAGCTTCTGGCGAACTGGGATGCTTCTGTCGAGCGTTTCAGCCGGGTGCTACCGGCACAATACGCACGCGTGAGAGCGGTGCTAGCGGATCTTGAATCTAAGGGCCAGGACCTTTCGGCGCCCGGCGCTTGGACCGACTTCTTGGAGGTGACACGTGGCTGATCCTCGCGGATTCCTCAACCACCGCGAACGGGAACTCCCGCCGAGCAGGCCGGTCCCCGTGCGGCTGCTCGACTGGAAATACGTCAAGGACGAGCTGGCAAGGGACCCTGAAGCGCTCACCAGGCAGGCCAGTCGATGCATGGACTGTGGCGTGCCGTTTTGCCACAACGGTTGCCCACTCGGGAACCTCATTCCCGAGTGGAACGACCTGGTGTATCGCGGCCAATGGGACGACGCCCTCGACCGATTGCATGCCACGAACAACTTTCCGGAGTTCACGGGGCGCATCTGTCCGGCCCCATGCGAGTCGAGCTGCGTGTTGGGCATTAACCAGCCCGCGGTGACCATCAAGAACATCGAGGTCTCGATCATTGACGAGGCGTTCAAGCGCGGCGCGGTGCGTCCCCTCGAACCGTCACGCCAGACGGGCAGGACCGTTGCGGTGGTCGGCTCGGGTCCTTCGGGACTTGCCGCCGCTCAGCAGCTCACGCGCGCGGGCCACACTGTCGCCGTGTACGAGCGCGATGTTCGCATCGGCGGGCTCATGCGCAACGGCGTGCCCGACTTTAAGATGGAAAAGATTCACATCGACAGGCGTGTCGAGCAGATGGAGGCCGAGGGAACTCGCTTCCGCACCGGCGTGGAAATCGGTAAGGACATCAAATGGGACGATCTTCGCGCCCGTTTTGATGCGGTTCTCATCGCCACTGGGTCGACGGTCCCGCGCGATTTGCCCGTTCCCGGGAGACGCTATAGGGGCATCCACTATGCGATGCCCTACCTGACTCAAGGCAACAAGGTGGCTGCGGGCGACACTGTCGAGCGCCAGATCACAGCAAAGGACAAGCACGTGATCATCATCGGCGGTGGAGACACCGGCTCTGACTGCCTGGGCACAGCGCTGCGCCAGGGAGCCAAGTCGGTGACGACGCTTGCCATTGGTGTGAAGCCTCCGGAGCAGCGTGATGCGCGCTCACAACCGTGGCCGACTCATCCGATGCTTTTTGACATCTCCTCTTCTCACGAGGAGGGCGGAGAGCGCAAGTTCTTGGCATCGACGATTGAGTTCTTGGCTGACGAGGACGAGCAAGTGACGGCTGTGTGCCTCGCGCAGACGCAGATCATGCCCGATGGTTCTCGTGGCCCAGCACCGGGCACCGAGGAAGAGATTCCTGCGGACCTGGTGCTCATCTCGATGGGGTTCACCGGACCCGAACGGGACACATTGGGCCAACTCGAGCACATTGGATTTACCCCCCGTGGCACGGTGGCACGCAACGATTCGTTTGCCACCGCCGTCGACGGAGTATTTGTCGCAGGAGACGCAGGCCGAGGACAGTCCCTCGTCGTGTGGGCGATTGCGGAAGGTCGGGCCGCAGCCGCGGCCATCGATACATATCTCACCGGAAGCACCGAGCTTCCGGCGCCCGTGACGGCGAGAACCGTCTCGCTACGGGCTTGAAACACTTAAGGTTGGAGAACATGCGAAACGCGAAGATTGTCTGCACCATCGGTCCCGCAACTGCGTCATTGGACCAGATGAAGTTGCTGGTGGAGGCGGGCATGGATGTGGCCCGTATCAACCGCAGCCACGGCAGCGAAGAAGAGCACGAGGCTGTCTACAACAACGTTCGCCAGGCCGCGAAAGAGGCCGGCCGCAACGTCGCCGTCCTCGTTGACCTTCAGGGCCCCAAGATTCGCCTCGCGCGTTTCGTTGACGGCCCCCACGATCTTGCCGTCGGTGACATCTTCACCATCACCACGCGTGAGGTCGAAGGAACCAAGGACATCTGTGGCACGACGTTCAAGGGTCTTGCAGGGGACTGCAAGGCCGGCGACTCGCTGCTGATCGACGACGGCAAGGTGCGCATCGAGGTCCTTGAGGTCAAGGACGGAACCGACGTCGTCACACGCGTCGTCGTCCCTGGCGAGGTCTCGAACAACAAGGGCATCAACCTTCCCGGCGTCGCCGTGTCAGTGCCCGCGATGTCCGAAAAGGACGAGTCCGACCTCCGTTGGGGCCTCAAGCTCGGCGCGGACTTCATTGCGCTTTCGTTCGTTCGTTCCGCTAAGGACTACGACGACGTCGCACGCATCATGGCCGAGGAAGGGCGCATCGTGCCCGTCATCGCCAAGGTCGAGAAGCCTCAGGCTGTCGACAACCTCGAAGAGATCGTCGACGCGTTCGACGGCGTCATGGTCGCCCGTGGTGACCTCGGTGTTGAGCTTCCGCTTGAAGACGTGCCGCTCGTTCAGAAGCGTGCGATCGAGCTGTGCCGTTCACAGGCCAAGCCCGTCATCGTCGCCACGCAGGTGCTTGAGTCCATGACTCACTCGCCCGTGCCCACGCGCGCCGAGACCTCGGACTGCGCCAACGCCATTCTCGATGGCGCCGACGCTGTCATGCTTTCGGGCGAGACCTCGGTGGGCGAATACCCCATCATCACGGTCCAGACGATGGCACGCATCATCCAGAACACCGAGGAGAAGGGCTTCCGTCGTATTGCGCCGTATAAGACGTCGCCCAAGACTCGCGGTGGCGCCATCACTCACGCTGCAGCCGAGATCTCCGAGACTCTCGACATCAAGCAGATCGTGACGTTCACGCAGTCGGGTGACTCGGCGCAGCGCATGTCGCGCCTGCGTCCTGAGACGCCCATGGTGGCGTTTACCCCCAACCCGGACACGCAGAAGCGTCTGGCCCTGGCTTGGGGTGTGGAGGCCTTGATCGTTCCGAAGGCGGACACGACCGACGATATGGTCACGTCTGTGGACAGCCTGCTCAAGAGCACCGGTCGCGCCGTTGACGGCGACCTCGTGATCGTCGTCTCAGGAACGCCCGTTGGCATTCCTGGAACCACGAACTCGATCATCGTTCACAAGGTCGGCCAGGTGCGCAGCTAGCCTGCGTGTGAACTGACGGAAGGGACCACGGGCGGACAGCCCGTGGTCCCTTTCTCTTGTGACAACCGTATTTGATGGGGCTTGCGTGCGTCCGTAGAGTGGGAAGGCGCACCGGAGCGGAGCCAGGCGCGAGTGACGGCCGGTCAGTGACGGGAGTCTAGCGATGGTCAGCAATGAGGTTCAGCTCATCGCGTATGCCGATCGCCTTGCAGGCGACATCGATGGATTGCACCGATTGCTCGAGTCCGAGCCATGGCGCGGAGTATTCGGCGGGGTGCACGTCCTGCCGTTCTTCACCCCGTTCGACGGCGCCGATGCGGGATTTGATCCGACCGACCACGCCTCGGTCGATCCGCGTTTAGGCACGTGGAAGAGCATCGGTGCCCTCGCCGGTCGCGGGGATGTGATGGTGGACATCATCGTGAACCACGTTTCCGCGCGATCCGCGTCGTTTGTCGACTGGTGCGCCAGGGGAGACTCCTCGCGATATGCGGGCATGTTTCTGACCATGGCGTCGGTGTTCCCCGAGGGCGCCACGGAGCGTGACCTGACTGCGGTGTATCGGCCGCGCCCTGGTGTTTCCTTCACACCGTATCGGGTCGCCGGGAAACAACGACTGGTGTGGACGACGTTCACTCCTCAGCAGATCGATATCGACGTGTCGCATCCCGAGGCGCAGCGCTACTTGGACGCGATCCTCGACGCGGTCTCTGCCTCGGGCGTGTCGATGGTCCGTCTCGACGCCGTCGGATACGCGATCAAGACGCCTGGTACCAGCTGCTTCATGACGGCGGATACCTACGCCTTCATCTCTGCCTTCACCGCGAAGGCTCGGGCCAAGGGCGTCGAGGTACTCGTCGAGGTGCATTCCTACTTTGCTAGGCAGATCGAGATCGGCTCCGCGGTCGACAGGGTCTATGACTTCGCCTTGCCTCCGCTCGTTCTACACGCGCTCGGCACCGGTGACGGCGGACCGCTGGCGCGGTGGATGAAGGTGCGCCCGGCGAATGCGGTCACCGTGTTGGACACGCACGATGGCATCGGTGTGATTGATGTGGGTGCCGACCAGGCCGCACCCGGCCGGCCCGGTCTGCTGACCCCTTCCCAGATCGACGAGTTGGTCGAATCGATCCGCCGGAACTCAGGGGGAACGAGTGTCCTTGCGACCGGTGCGGCGGCGTCCAATCTGGATCTCTACCAGGTCAATTGCACATACTTTGATGCGCTCGGCGCCGACGACAACGCCTACCTGATCGCGCGGGCGATCCAGTTCTTTGTCCCGGGAATTCCGCAGGTGTATTACGTCGGTGCACTCGCGGGACGGAATGATGTTGAACTCCTCGCGCGTACCGGAGTCGGACGTGACATCAACCGCAGTTACTACACCTCCGACGAGGTCGCGGCCGAGGTTGAGCGGCCCGTCGTCGCCGCGCTCTTCGCGCTGTGCCGCTTCCGCTCGACGCTTCCCGTGTTCGACGGCGTGTTCACGTTCGCATACGACGAACAAGCGTCCGTGCTCACCATGCGGTGGGGAGCGGACGGCTCGTGGGCGCAACTCGACGTCAGCCTGCGTGACCGCTCGGCCGCCGTGTCATGGTCACACGAAGGCGTCGAAGGCCGTACCGACGACCTACTCGCGGACCCGCCTACTCTCCGTTAATGCGACTCCTTGAGCGTCGCCCAGTCGCGATCGCCGAGATCGGGGACCGCGCGGTCGTACGGCTCGGCGAACAGCGGAGACGAGATGAGGAAGTCGGCGGTGGCCACGTTCGATGCCATCGGGATGTTCCACACCGCGCCTATCCGAAGTAATGCTTTGACGTCTGGATCGTGAGGTTGGGCCTCGAGCGGATCCCAGAAGAAGATGAGGGTGTCGATGCCGCCCTCTGCGATCTTGGCGCCGATCTGTTGGTCGCCTCCTACGGGACCCGACAGGAAGCGGTTGACCTTGAGGCCCAACTCGAATTCGAGCATGGTGCCCGTGGTGCCCGTCGCGTATAGGTGGTGCTTCGCGAGAGTGCCCTTGTTGAAGCTCGCCCACTCGAGCAGGTCCACCTTCTTGTTGTCGTGCGCCACGAGGGCGATGTGGCGTTTCGCTTGATTGGTGCGCTTCGCACTTGAGTCGGCCATGGGTCCAGTATCGCGCCTCACCGACCGTGTGGCCAGGCGCGGCGCCCTGCGCCCCGACCGCGTACCGCCGAGGGACTACGCGTCATCCCTGAGTAGTACGGGGACCCCACATCAAGATCATCCTCAGGCGGGTGCCGCCGAGAGGGGGCCCGTCGTTAGCGTGGATCTATCAGCACGTACGGCGAAACCGAGGAGAAATCATGATCGAGACACAAGGGCTCACCAAGCGGTATGGCTCGACAACCGCGGTGGACCACATGTCATTCACCGTCCAACCGGGCCGGGTCACCGGCTTCCTGGGCCCCAATGGCGCGGGCAAGTCGACGACGATGCGGATGATCGTTGGCCTTGACCGTCCCACAGGGGGCACCGTCACAGTGAACGGAAGGCGCTATGCGGAACATCGCGCACCCTTGCAAGAGGTGGGGGCACTGCTTGACGCCAAGGCCGTGCACACCGGGCGCACCGCCCGCAACCACCTGCGCGTGATGGCGGCGACGCACGGCATCCCCACCGCGCGCGTCGACGAGGTCATCGAGATGACCGGACTTACTTCCGTCGCAGACAAGCGCGTGGGCGCATTCTCGCTCGGCATGGGCCAGCGGCTAGGCATCGCCTCCGCGCTCTTGGGCGATCCACAGACCCTCATCCTCGACGAGCCTGTCAACGGGTTGGATCCCGAAGGGGTGCTGTGGGTACGCAATCTCACCAAGTACCTCGCGGGCCAGGGCCGCACCATCTTCTTGTCGTCGCACCTGATGAGCGAGATGGCCCTGACGGCGGATCACCTCATCGTCGTTGGCAGGGGCCGCGTCTTGGCCGATGCCCCCGTAGCGGACGTCATCGCGGGTGCCGAGGGCTCGAAGATTCGGGTGCGCAGCCCGCGCGCGGATGACCTAGAGGAGTTGCTGCGACAGGGAGGCGCCTCGGTCATCGCCACCGAACCGGGCCTACTGGAAGTTAGCGGCGCCTCGGCCGAGCGCATTGGGGATGCCGCCGCATTGGCAGGCCTCCCGCTCCACGAGCTCACGCCATTCGGCAGTTCCCTCGAGGACGCCTACCTGCAACTGACCGCCGACGAGGTCGAGTACCACTCGACGCCCGTCGCCACCACCGCGACCGGCATGGAGCCGGCAATCCAAGGAGCATCACGATGACTGCAACCGCAACCCCCGTCCGCTTTCAACCGACGACGTCGGTGCGGCCCCCAACATTCGGCCGGACGGTGCACGCCGAGTGGATCAAGTTCTGGACCGTCCGTTCGACGGTGTGGACGCTAGTCGCGACCGTGTCGGTCATGGTGGGCATCAGCATGCTCGCCGCGTGGGGTTCCACGATCGAGGCGGTCGACGCAGGGTCGGGACCGATGAACACCGCTCAGTTGCTCAGCGCCGGCTACCAACTGGCCCAGCTATCCGTCGCGGTCCTCGGCGTGCTGACCATCTCTGGCGAATACTCGACAGGGATGATCCGTTCGACGTTGGTGGCGGTGCCACGCCGCGTCCCTGTGCTCACGGCCAAGGCGCTTGTGCTGAGCGGCGTGGTCGCGGGAGTCTCCGTCGTGTCGATGGCCCTGTCATACGTGGCGACAATGCCCTGGCGGGGGCGGCTCAACGCGACGTTCGATCTCACGAACCCGGAGACTCTGCGGATGACCGTTGGCCTGCCGCTGTATCTCGTGGCCATCGCGCTGCTCGCATTCGCCATCGGCGCCCTGGTGCGGCACAGCGCGGCAGCCCTCACCGCCGTGATCGCACTGCTGCTTGTGATCGAAAACGTGCTCATGATCATCCCGCTGCGCGCGGTGGAACTCATCAGCCCATTCCTGCCGTCGACGGCTGGTAGGCGTGTGTTGTTCGACACGGAGATGCTGGGCGCAACCGACGTCATGACAGAGGGTGCCGACCTGGCGCCGTGGCTTGGCTACGGAGTGCTGCTCGGTTGGGTGCTCGTGCTCGGAGCCCTCGCCGCAATGATGCTTCGACGCCGGGACGCCTAAGGCGAAGCGAACGCGCGGCGTGGGAGAGTGAGATGGTGACAGAGACCGGGCCCTTTACCGAGCTTAATACGCGTCGGTTGGGCCCGGTCCGTCGTTTCTTCGTGCGGAATCCGCGCGCGATGGATAGCGTCGTGGTTGCCCTTGTAGCGATCACCGCTAGCACCTCGGACCTGGGTTCCGGCGCCTCGCGTCCTCTTGCTGCCGCGATAGGGTTCGCCGTGGTGGCGGCCGCAGCCCTCGTCTGGCGCCGGTCGCGACCGCTTATTGTCACAGGCACCGTCGTCGCACTCGGGATTCTGTCGCTGGTGACGACAGGTTCGTTTGGGGGACTGGAGTTCGCGCTGGCGTTTGCGCTGTACGCGGTAGCGTCCGCGCGTCCCGCTCGCACCGCTTGGCTCACCGCGTCCGTCGCGGTCGCGATTTCGCTTGCAAGCGTGTGGACGTGGGAGAAGCCGAGCCCGGACGCCATGGTCAGAAACACGGACAGTGGCGCCGTGCTTACGGACGACCGACTTGGCACCACCGTTGGGGTGTTGATCGTCACGCTCGCCGCGATGGCGATCGGCAACAGTGTCCGTGCGCGTCGCGAGCATCTCGCTGACCTTATGGAGAGGGCTAATGCGGTAGCAAGGGATCGTGACCGTCAGGTGCAGTTGGCTCGAGCCGCCGAACGTAGCCGGATCGCGCGCGAGATGCACGACGTCGTCGCTCATAGCCTGTCGGTAATGATCACCCTGGCCGATGGTGCAGCCGTCGCTCTTGACCGTGCCCCAGACCGGTCGCGCGCCGCCCTCACAGAGCTTTCTTCGACCGGCAGGGCCGCACTGCGAGACATGCGGCACGTCCTGGGAGCCTTGGCAGACGATGACGCTCCTCTCGAGCCCACCGGACAGAGCCAGGACCTCTCTGGCCTCGTCGATCGGTTCCGCACCGCGGGACTGCCTGTCCGGGCGGAGGGACTAGATCTTGCGCCACCCACCGACACCGGCTTGCGGTTGGCGTTGTATCGAGTGGTGCAGGAGTCACTGACCAACGTGTTGCGTCACGCGCCCGGTACCTCTCGCGTCGATGTTGACCTGCGTCACCTCGCGAATCGCTGGGAGGTGACAGTGGCCGACCAGGGAGGCGTGCTGCCGCGGCCGGTTCCAGACGGCGCAGGGCTTGGTCTGGTGGGGATGCGGGAGCGCGTTGAGCTGTTCGGCGGCACGGTCCAAGCGGGCCCAGGGGAGAAGGGCTGGCGGGTGCACGTGACCATTCCGACCCAGAAGGCACAGAGATGACCGAGCGTATCCGCGTCCTACTCGTCGACGATCAGGCCCTGATGCGGATGGGATTCGGCATGGTTCTTGGCGCCGAGGATGACCTCGAGGTGGTCGGGGAGGCGGGTGACGGCGCCGCCGCGCTCACGCAGGTCCGCGCGCTGCACCCCGACGTGGTCCTGATGGACGTGCGGATGCCGGGGATGAACGGCATCGAAGCGACCAAGCACATCGCGGCTGAGCACCCTGAGGTCCGGGTACTTGTGCTCACCACCTTCGACCTGGATGAGTATGCCTTCGCGGCGTTGCGTGCAGGGGCCAGCGGCTTTCTGCTCAAGGATTCCGAACCCGTGGCACTCGTCGCGGCCATCCGCACAGTGGCGTCTGGCGACGCGGTCGTGGCACCGCGGGTGACGCGTCGGATGCTTGAGTTGTTCGCGCTGCATCTGCCCGTGGCGGCCGACACATCGCCCCACCCTGGCGACCCGCGCCTGGCGGCATTGACACCCAGGGAGGTCGAGATGCTGCAAGCGGTCGCTCGCGGGCTTTCCAACGCGGAGATCGCCGCCGAGTTTGTCCTCTCGGAGGCGACCGTCAAGACCCACGTCGGCAATATCCTGGCCAAACTTGAGGTCCGCGACCGCGTGCAGGCAGTGATCGTGGCCTACGAGTCCGGACTCGTCGAGCACTAGCCACTGGGGCCGCAGCGCTCGACACGGAAGCGCTTAAGGTTGGTGGCGACCTTGGCTGAATGCGGGTGTTGCGACTGTGGTGCCCCGAGTGGGATTCGAACCCACACTGGTACGGGTTTGAGCCGTATGCCTCTGCCGGTTGGGCTATCGGGGCGTGGCCACTAGGCTATCGCTTGTGAACGACTCCATTGCACCTGTAGAGCCAAAGTCCGGAAAGCGCCGCGCCATCGTTGTTGAAGACGAGGCGCTGATCCGAATGGACATCGTAGAGACCCTTCGCGAGGGCGGATACGACGTCGTCGGGGAAGCCTCCAACGGCGAGGAGGCAGTGGCCCTGGCCCGCGAACTCAAGCCCGACGTCGTCGTCATGGACGTCAAGATGCCGGTCATGGATGGCATCACCGCGGCCGAGCACATCGCGAAGGAGCGCCTTGCTCCCGTCGTGCTGCTCACGGCGTTCTCGCAGACCGAGCTGGTGGAGCGCGCCCGTGATGCCGGGGCGATGGCGTATGTCGTCAAGCCGTTCACCCCGGCGGACTTGCTTCCCGCAGTCGAGATCGCCGCGTCACGGTTTGTGGAAATTAGGGCGCTCGAGAACGAGATCGCCGATATTAATGAACGCATGGAGACCCGCAAGACGGTCGAACGCGCCAAGGGCATTCTCATGGAAAAGATGCAGCTGAACGAGCCTGAGGCCTTCCGGTGGATCCAGAAGACATCGATGGATCGCCGGCTCACGATGCGTGAGGTCGCCGAGGCCGTCATTGAGCAAATGGGCAAGTAGCCAGGGACTATCCGCGCGCGCTTATACACCATATTGGCCCCTGTAACCGCGCCAAAGGTCACAAAATCGTGACCCATGCGACGCACGAACGAAATCGACTCCCGGTACGGTGAACACAGTTGCCAACGAGGACCGTCCTCGTGGTGGCCCCGGCGGGCTTGCCCCCGCCGCACCTGTATGGAGGGAAAAACATGGCTCGATGGAATTCCATCGCACGCGGCGTCGCTTTTGCGGCCACCGCGTCCCTTGCCCTAGCTGCCTGCTCGTCTGGCGGAGACACGGCCGAGACGTCCGCGACTTCGGCGATGACGTCCGAGGCCGGAGCTCTTAAGATCGGTACGCTGCTTCCGCTGACCGGTTCGCTCGCATTCCTCGGCCCGCCCGAGGTTGCTGGTGTACAGCTTGCTGCTGACGAAATCAACGAGGCCGGTGGCGTTTTTGGCGCCGACGTCGTAATTAACAACCAGGACTCCTCGGACACCGACAATCCGCAGATTGCTTCGCAGTCGGTTTCCGCTCTGATCGCTGACAATGTTGCCGCGATCATTGGTGCAGCATCGTCTTCGGTGTCGCTCAACGTTGTCGATGACATTACGGCCGCCAAGATCGTCGAGATCTCGCCTGCCAACACGTCGACCGCACTGTCCGGTTACCCCGGAGGCTTCTACTTCCGCACCGCACCGCCGGACACCGTTCAGGGTTCCGCACTCGGAAACCTGATCGTTGACGACGGAATTAAGAAGCTCGGCATCCTGCTGTTCGCCGACGACTACGCGACGTCGCTGCGCGACGTTGTCGAAGGCGTCGTCGAGACTGCGGGCGGCGAGATCACGTACGGCAAGGCCGGACAGGAATTCCAGACCGACGCCTCGAACTTCGAGTCGATCGTTCAGGATGTCATCGCGACCAACCCCGACGGCATCCTCGTGATCGCTTTCGACCAGACCAAGAACATTATTCCCGCGCTCGTGGGAGCCGGCTACCCGGCCGACAAGCTGTACTTCACTGACGGCAACACGGCTGACTACTCGGCCGCCTTTGACGCTGGCGTTCTGACTGGAGCCAAGGGCACTATTCCTGGCGCCAACGCCTCGGACGACTTCAAGGCTCGCCTTGATGACACCAATGGCGGCAAGCTCGACTCCTACGCCTACGGCGCAGAGTCGTACGACGCCGCGATGTTGGTCGCCCTGGCCGCCCTCAAGGGTGGAGCTTCGGACGGTCAGACGGTCCGTGACAACCTGGCCGCAGTTTCTGGCGCAGACGGTGGCACCGAGTGCACCGGCTGGGTCGCGTGCTCCGACCTGATCACTGCCGGCGAAGACATCATGTACATGGCAGTGTCTGGAGTGGGTCCGTTCAACTCGGACAACGACCCGTCCAGCGCCTATGTGGGTGTGTACGTATTCGATGACGCCAACGTCCCGCAGTGGACCGAAGCGGTCTTCGGCGAGGTCTAAGCCTCACACGTTCAAGCAGAGGGCCCCGGCTTCGGCCGGGGCCCTTTTGCGTGCCCTAAGCATGGGTATCGGCGCACGGACCTGACCCGTACTGCGCGGGTGCCCGGAACCCACTGGTGGGACTGGACCCCTTATGGGCGACGGACCGCTGGAAGTCAGGACGTTTGTCCCTTGTGGAGACGGATCAATGCTGACCTGGCCTTCAGAGGCACCAGGAGGCCCGTAGGCGGCACGGAACGCGCGCGTGCGGGTACGAACCGGGCCCGGGGCTGATCAGGGGCGCACAAAGGCCCCGGCCTGTATGGACCGGGGCCTAGGTGCGTGCGGCGCAGTTAGGCGCCGAGGGTTCCGAGATAGAGCTCGATAACCTTGGGGTCTTTCAGGAGCTCTTGGCCGGTCGCCGTGTAGGCCGAGGTGCCTTGGTCCATCACGTAGCCGCGGTCACAGATCTGCAGACAACGGCGGGCATTCTGCTCAACCATGATGACCGTGACGCCTGTCCGGTTGATCTCACGAGTGCGAATGAACGTCTCATCCTGAAGCACGGGGGACAAGCCCGCGGAGGGCTCGTCGAGAAGTAGCACCTGCGGATCCATCATGAGCGCACGTGCCATCGCCACCATCTGCCGCTCTCCGCCGGATAGCGAACCGGTGCGTTGGCCGCGACGCTCTCCCAGCGTGGGAAAGAGGTCGACAACACGGTCGAACCGCTCGGTGAACTTCTTGGGAGCCTGGTAGGCACCCATCTCGAGGTTCTCCTTGATCGTGAGCGATGGGAAAACGTTGTTGTTCTGTGGCACGAAGCCCACGCCCATGTGAACGAGTTCGTCCGCACGCTTGCCCGTGATCTCTTCGCCCATGAGCGTCACAGTGCCTTCACGGATCGGCACCAGGCCGAAGAGCGCCTTCAGGAACGTCGATTTTCCGGCGCCGTTTGGTCCGATGATGCCGATTAACTCGCCTTCCTTCACGGTCATGGAGCAGCCGTTGAGGATGTCCACGCCGGGAAGGTAGCCGGCAATCACATCTGTCGCTTCGAGAACGGTGGGCTTGTCGGTCATGAGCTGGACTCCTCAGACAGGTCGGTGTCGTGGTGCACTCCGAGGTACGCCTCCTGCACTTGCGGGTTCAGCATCACCGAGTCAGGCGGGCCCTCCGCGATGATGCGTCCTTCGGCCATCACGACCACCCAGTCAGAGATCCGGCGCACCATGTGCATGTCGTGCTCGACGAACAACACCGAGACGCCCTCGTTCTTGAGCTTGACGATGTGCTCGAGCAGCGACTCGGTCAGCGCGGGGTTCACCCCGGCCATTGGCTCGTCAAGCATCACCATCTCGGGCTCGGACATCAGTGCGCGAGCCATCTCGAGCAACTTGCGCTGGCCACCGGAGAGCGAACCCGCGAAGTCGTCCTTCTTTTCAAACAACTGGAAGCGGTGAAGAAGTCCGTGTGCTCGTTCGGTGATGTCGATCTCGCGCTGACGCCACAGCGTGGGGATGAACGCGGCGAAGATGTTCTCGCCACGCTGATCGGCCGCACCGAGGCGCATGTTCTCGATGACCGTCATGCGGTTGAGCGCCTTGGTCAGTTGGAAGGTGCGCACCTTGCCTGCGCGCGCCACCTTGGCAGGGGAGACGCCCTTCATGGAGTTGCCGTTGAACTGCCACTCGCCCTTTTGGGGCTTGTCGAAGCCGGTGAGAAGGTTGAAGAACGTGGACTTTCCCGCACCGTTGGGGCCAATCAGCGCGGTGATGGCGTGGCGCTGGACCTCGAAGTGGTCCACATCCACGGCCGTGAGCCCCCCGAAGCGACGCTGTACGTGATCCGCGATGACGATCGGATCCTTTTTGGGAGCTCCGGGCTCATGAGGGACGTTTGCGAACGGGTCGATGTCAGTCATTGAAGGCCAACTCCCTCTTGTCGCCGAGCACTCCTTGTGGTCTGAAGATCACCAGCAGCATGAGCGTGACTCCTACAAGGAGGAGCGAGAACGGCTGGAGCTGTTGCTGCGACAGGACGGTGTCGGGAATCCACATGGCTGCGAGCCCCTTGATGAGGACGAGGGAGCACCAGAAAAGAATGGACCCCAGCACTGGCCCGAAGATCGTCGCGGCTCCGCCTAGGAGCAACAACGTCCATACCCAGAAGGTGGTGGGGCGGCCCATTGAGTCTGGTTGCACCGATGCTCCTAGTGCCCAGATCACTCCAGAGACCGCACCGACCGCACCGCCGATGACGAGCGCCTGCATCTTGTAGGAGTAGACGTTCTTTCCCAGCGACCGGACGGCGTCCTCGTCCTCTCGGATGCCCTTGAGAACACGTCCCCAAGGGGACTTGGAAAGCCGCCAGAAAATCAGGGTGAAGATCGCGACCAGGGCCCATCCCACGACGACGAGCCACCAGCTTGTTGACCGGGTCCCGTGCAGCGCGAACGGTCCAACGTCGACCATGCGGTCGGGGAACGGTGACAGAGCCTCGAAAGAGCCCTTGAACTCGTTGCCGCGAATACCGGTCGACGCGCCAGTCAGGCTGTTGAAGTTCTGCGAACGACCCAGATATCTGACCATTTCTGCCGCGGCAATGGTCACAATCGCGAGGTAGTCGCCGCGTAGCTTGAGGGTCGGCCAGCCCAGAATCACACCGAAGACCATGGCCACGACCAGCGCGACGATGATGGCCAGCCAGATCGGTCCTCCTTCGCGGACCGTGATGGCGTACCCGTACATGCCGAGCAACATGAAGCCTGCCTGGCCCATGTTGAGCAGCCCCGTAAGGCCAAAGTGGAAATTGAGCCCGACTGCCGCGAGGGCAAATGCGGCGGTGGTGGGCGTAAAGGCCTCACGCGCCACGTCAATGAGAAGATCTCCCATGTCCTAACCCACCCTTTCCACTCGTCCGAGAAGTCCTTGTGGTCTCACGAGGAGCACGATGATCAGAATGCCAAGAGCGGTGGCGTATTTAAGGTCTGGCCCGAGCCACAGTGTTGAGGTCTCCACGACGACACCGATGACGAGCGATCCCAGAAGAGCGCCATAGGCCTGGCCGAGGCCACCGAGAGTCACGGCCGCGAACATGAGGAGCAGCAACTTGGCACCGACGTCAAATTTGGTGCCGTTGTCGTAGAGGGCCAACAGGATTCCGCCGAGCGCGGCGAGGCTCACCGCCATGATCCACACCAAGCGAATGATCGAATTGACCTGGATTCCCGACGCCGCCGCGAGTGACGGGTTGTCCGAGACGGCACGAGTCGCCCGGCCGAGCCGGGTCTTTTGCAGGAACAACGCCACGCTGACGAGGGCGATCGACGCGATACCGATGGACATCATCGTGATGTCGCCCACCTGGATCGGCCCGAACTGGTGCTTGACCTCGATCGCCTTGCTAAGGCGGAGCCGGTCGGGGCCAATCCACCACTGGAGGAAGTTCAGCAGGGCGAGTGACAGGCCGATCGACACGATCATCTGCTGGACCATGCCGACACCGCGCTTGCGCAACTTGCCCCACAGGAATCGGTCCTGGACCCAGCCGGTTCCGCCTGCCACCGCGATCGCCGCGAGTGCGGCCAGCCACAACGGCCAACCGATCACGAACTCCCAGGGTGTCAAGGGGATGCTTACTGGCTGATCGGTGGTGAAGAAATATGCCAGCATCGCGCCGAGGGAAACCTGCTCACCATGCGCAAAGTTGCTGAGGCCAGTGGTTCCGTAGATAAGCGATAGGCCAACTGAGGCAAGCGCAAGGAGCAGTCCGAAGACGAAGCCGTTGAAGACATTCTGGAGCACCCGCGATTGGGAGCTTGAGACGGCAGTCTGTTCCGGGGTATCAACCTCGCTGGCAACGGCCCCCACGGTGATGGGTGTGGCGTCGGTCAGCATGGGTTGGCTGGTGATGTCGGTCGCGATGACGGTCCCGACGTCGGCAGATTCCGTGGCGGCGGCAGCTTGTTGGGCTGTCAACAACCACGTCACAGCGACTGCGGCAACTAGGAACACGACGAGGGCGCGCGCCTTTGCGCGGGTGTCGAGTGATCTCTTCACTGGTGTCCTCTCCAGGTAGTTGCAGAACAATCTACACACGTGATGTTTCGGCTGTGTGGCCTAGCGGTCGCGAATGAGACACGTCAGACGGGCGGTAGCGATGCGTTCGTCTTGCTCATTGAAGATGGCGATTTCGTAGGTCACGATGGTCTTTCCGAGGCGAAGCGCGGTGGCCTCTGCGCGAACGAAACCCCTGGTCACAGCGCGGTGGTGGGTGATGCTCAAGTCGATCCCGACCGCGATCCTTCCGGGGCCGGCATGGGCCGCTCCCGCGAGTGATCCGACCGTCTCTGCTAGTGCTGCAGACGCGCCGCCATGAAGCAAGCCGTAGGGCTGCGTGTTGCCCTCGACAGGCATCGTCGCCGAAGCGCTCTCTGCGGATACGTGGGTCACGGTCATGTGAAGGCGGTCAATGAGCCCGCCGAGGTCGGCATAGCCTGCCGCTGCGCTGTCTGTCATAAGGGATAGGTTGGCACCTGTGAGCGAATCAGCCAAGGAGACCCTGTTATTAGTCGATGGTTTGTCGATGGCGTTTCGTGCGTTCTTCGGCGTTCCGGTGGACAAGTTTTCGACCGACACGGGCACGCCAACGAACGCCGTATACGGCTTCACCTCGATGCTTGCGACGCTTCTGGCGGATCGGAAGCCCACGCATGCGGCGGTCGCGTTTGACCTCCCAGGAGGCACGTTTAGGACCGAGCGTCTGCCCTCGTATAAGGGGACGCGCGACGCTACGCCGCCCGAGTTTGAGCCTCAGGTTCCGCTCATGCGGGAGATGCTGAAGGCGCTCGGAGTGAGTGCGGTCGACAAGCCAAACTATGAGGCCGACGACCTCCTTGCGACGTACGCGCGCATGGGCCGCGAGGCGGGGATGCGAGTCCTTGTCGTGTCGGGCGACAGGGACACTATTCAACTAGTGAACGAGGACGTGACGTTGCTCTATCCGCGTAAGGGTGTGAGCGATCTGGTCGAGTACACGCCGGCGGCGGTGTTCGAGCGGTACGCGGTGGACCCTCACCAATACCCGGATATCGCGGCACTCGTGGGAGAGACGTCCGACAATCTCCCTGGGGTTCCTGGAGTGGGTCCCAAGACCGCGGCAAAGTGGATCGCAACGTATGGTGGGCTCGACGAGATTCTGGCTTCGGCAAATGACGTGCCTGGTAAGGCAGGGGAGAGCCTGAGGGCAAACCTCGACACCGTCAGGCTCAACCGTGAACTCAATCACCTCCTCACGGACCTCGAGGTGGACACCTCCATCGAGGACATGCGTCTCAAGGGCGCGGACGCCGCCGCCATTCACGCGGTGTGCGACGCGTTGCAGTTCAGGGGGCTTCGCACGCGACTGCTCGAGTTCGCCACCGGGGAAGCGGGCGAGGAGTCCGTCGCTCCGGTCAGCGAGATCGACGTCACGGTTCCGGCGACGGTGGCGGAGGTCACCTCGTTGACGGGTGCGGTCGCGCTCTACGTCGCTGGAGGAGCCGCCGATGCCTGGGCGCTCGGCGTCGCCCAGGGCGAAAGCGCATGGGGCCTTGACCTGAGCGTGGTGGAGCAGAGTGTCGACGGCGCGCTCGCCCACTGGTTGGCCGACCCCCGCGTAGCCAAGAGCTTCCATGGAGCCAAGGATGCGATGCACGCCCTCGCATCGCGTGGCTACCGTGTCGAGGGGCTGACGGAGGATACGCAGATCGCCGCATACCTTGCAGTCCCCGCCCAGGGTCGCTTGGACTTGGACGATGTCGCAGAACGACTCCTAGGCGAACGAAGCGTGGCCACCGATGGAGGACAACTTGACCTCGGCATCGGCGGATCGGTTCTCGAGGAGGCGGCGAAGAACGCGCATCGTGTGTTGCGGCTCTCGGCGATTCTGACGGAGGACGTCGAATCTCGGTCGATGACGGCGCTGTACCGTGACATGGAGATTCCCCTGGTTGATGCCCTGTTCCGCATGGAGCAGGCGGGCGTGGCGATCGACGCAACGCAGCTCGCCGAACTGTTGTCTCAGGCGCTGCGCAGGGTTGAGAAGGCCGCCGACGAGGCCTATGCGTCGATCGGTGGCGATCGCGTCAACCTCGGCTCCCCGCGACAGCTTCAGGAGGTCTTGTTCGACAGGCTTGGGATGCCCAAGACCAAGAAGATCAAGACGGGCTACACGACCGATGCGGCATCGCTTGCCGATCTCTTTGAAAGGCAGCCGCATCCGTTCCTTGAGGCGCTACTTGCGCATAGGGATGCCACGAAGCTCGCTCAGATCATCCAGACGCTCAGCGATGCCATTGCGGCGGACGGGCGGATCCACACCACGTTCTCCCAGACGGTGGCCTCGACCGGGCGGTTGTCGTCCAAGGACCCGAACCTGCAGAACATTCCGATCCGCACCGAAGAGGGGCATCGGATTCGTGAGGCGTTCGTCGTCGGCGAGGGCTTCGAGACCTTGGTGACCGCGGATTACAGCCAGATCGAAATGCGCATCATGGCGCACCTGAGCGGCGACGAGGCTCTGATCGAGGCGTTCAAGGACGGTGAGGACCTGCACCGGTTCGTCGGGTCCAGGGTGTTTGGGGTTCCGCCAGAGGGCGTGACGCCTGAGATGCGCTCCAACGTCAAGGCGATGTCCTACGGGCTCGCGTACGGGCTCTCGTCGTTTGGGCTGGCGCGGCAATTGAGCGTCTCCGTGGGCGAGGCCCAGGCGCTCATGGACGACTACTTCGCCCGTTTCGGCGCGGTGCGTACCTACCTGACGGGTGTGGTGAAGCAGGCGGCGATCGATGGATACACCGAGACGATTTTTGGGAGGAGGCGTTACCTCCCCGATCTCGATTCCACGAACAGGCAGCGCCGCGACATCGCCGAGAGAATGGCGTTGAACGCGCCCATTCAGGGATCGGCCGCCGACCTCATCAAACGCGCGATGCTCGCGGTCGACCGCCGCCTCGCGGAGGGTGGGTTCGAGTCACGGCAAATCCTGCAGGTGCATGACGAACTCGTGGTCGAAGTTGCGCCGGGCGAAGCGGACGCGGTCGAGGCGATATTGCGCGAAGAAATGGCAAGCGCTGGCGAGCTGTCCGTACCACTTGATGTGAACGTCGGCCGTGGGACGAATTGGCGGGTTGCGGGACACTGATACCGGTTAAGGTGTGGCCATGCGTATCGGAATTCTTACTGGCGGCGGGGATTGCCCCGGACTCAATGCGGCGATCCGCGCGGTCGTCAAACGCGGCACCTCGGAACACGGCTGCTCGATTGTCGGCTTCAAGAATGGCTGGCAAGGTGTCATCGATGGCGACGCGCGACCGCTCACGCGGGACGACGTCTCGGGAATCCTGGTCGTGGGCGGAACGATGCTCGGCACAGCACGATGCCACCCGCACAAGGTCGAGGGCGGGATGGATGCCGTCAGGGATACCGTGCTCAACGAGAAGCTCGATGGGCTTATCTGTATCGGCGGCGATGGCACGCTGAAGGCCGCTGGCAAGGTGGAGACGGCGACGGGCATTCCCGTAATCGGCATCCCCAAGACGATCGACAACGATGTGGTGGGCACCGACGCCGCAATCGGCTTTGACACGGCAGTCACGGTGGCCACCGAGGCGATCGACCGTCTGCATTCGACCGCGGAGTCGCACAACCGCGTCATGGTGGTTGAGTTGATGGGCAGGCACTCCGGATGGATCGCCGTCACCTCAGGTATGGCAGGCGGTGCCGACATCATCTTGGCGCCCGAGGAGCCGTTTGACATCGAGGTAATTGCCAAGAAAATCAAGCACCGCCACCGCTATAAGAACTTCTCGATCGTCGCGGTCGCAGAAGGAGCACTTCCCGCCGAGGGCTCGAACTGGACCGGCAAGGCCACGATCGATGAGAAGGGCAACCCCATCGCGGGCTCGATCGGTCACGAGGTCACGCAGGCGATCGAGCAACTCACTGGCTTCCCCACGCGGCTCACGGTGCTTGGTTACACGCAACGCGGCGGCATCCCGACGGCATCGGACAGGCTGCTTGGCACCCGGTTCGGCATCGCCGCTATTGACGCCATTGTGGCGGGCGAATCGGGCAAGTTCACGGCGCTTCAGGGCGAAGAAATCGTGCTGAAGGACTTCTCCGTGATGTCGGGTAAGACCAAGTGGGTTCCGAAGGAACTGCTCGAAGCTGCCTGGGGCCTATAAAGCTCCTGCGGTTTCCCTTGTACACCGTTTGTGCCCGTGTGGCACGCGGGGGTAGGCTGTTCGTTGGCCTGTGGCGTCAAGCGCTCATGCCTGCGTACCTTCCATCCATCCATCAATCTCCGGAGTCACTCCCTTTATGTCCGTATCCACCCCCGAGACCACCGCCATCGCGTTCAACGACATCGGTTCGAGCGAAGATTTCCTCGCCGCCGTCGACGCGACCATCAAGAACTTCGACGACGGAGATCTTGTCTCCGGCATCATCGTCAAGGTCGACCGTGACGAGGTCCTCCTCGACATCGGCTACAAGACCGAGGGCGTCATTCCTGCCCGCGAGCTTTCGATCCGCCATGACGCTGATCCCGACGAGGTAGTCAACGTCGGCGACACCGTCGAGGCCCTCGTCCTCACCAAGGAGGACAAGGAAGGCCGCCTCATCCTGTCCAAGAAGCGCGCTCAGTACGAGCGTGCCTGGGGCTCGATTGAGAAGCTCAAGGATGAAGATGGCGTGGTCTCCGGAACGGTCATCGAGGTTGTCAAGGGTGGACTCATCGTCGACATCGGCCTGCGTGGCTTCTTGCCCGCATCGCTCGTCGAGATGCGCCGTGTGCGCGACCTCGGTCCGTACATCGGTCAGATCATTGAGGCCAAGATCATCGAGCTCGACAAGAACCGCAACAACGTGGTCCTGTCGCGCCGTGCCTTCCTCGAGCAGACGCAGTCCGAGGTGCGCTCGTCGTTCCTGACCGCTCTCGCCTCCGGACAGGTCCGCAAGGGCGTCGTCTCGTCGATCGTCAACTTCGGCGCATTCGTCGACCTCGGCGGAGTGGACGGCCTCGTGCACGTCTCCGAGCTGTCGTGGAAGCACATCGACCACCCCAACGAGGTTGTCTCCGTGGGCCAGGAAGTCGAGGTCGAGGTTCTCGACATCGACATGGACCGCGAGCGTGTCTCGCTGTCGCTCAAGGCCACGCAGGAAGACCCGTGGGCCGTGTACGCACGCACCCACGCGATCGGTCAGATCGTCCCCGGTAAGGTCACCAAGCTGGTTCCGTTCGGCGCATTCGTTCGCGTCTACGACGGCATCGAGGGCCTCGTGCACATCTCCGAGCTGGCCGTGCGCCACGTGGAGCTGCCCGAGCAGGTTGTCGCGGCTGACGAAGAAGTCTTCGTCAAGATCATCGACATCGACCTCGAGCGTCGCCGCATCTCGCTGTCCATCAAGCAGGCAAACGAGGGTGTCGACCCCGCGGGCGAGGACTTCGACCCCGCGCTGTACGGCATGACCGCCGAATACGACGAGGCCGGCAACTACAAGTACCCCGAGGGCTTCGACTCCGAGACGCAGGAATGGCAGGAAGGCTTCGACACTCAGCGCGAAGCTTGGGAAGCCGACTACGCCAAGGCGCACGAGCGCTGGGAAGCACATAAGGCATTTGTGGCCAAGCAGGATGCTCAGGCCATCGAAGCCGAGTCCGAGGCTCCCGCGCCGCGTAGCCGCGCGCGTGCCGAAGACTCCGGTACCACCTCGTACTCCTCTCACGAAGAGACCGAAGCCGAGGGTGGCACGCTGGCGTCCGACGAGAGGCTCGCCGCTCTGCGCGAGAAGCTCACCGGCAACTAGTTCGAACACGCTTAAGGGGCCCCGACCAATCGGTCGGGGCCCCTTTGCGTTCGCGCACGACGGCCCTGGCTTGCGCGGTGTGACCCGGCATGAAAGCCTGTGCGCGTGCTACGTATTGGGCTGACCGGCGGGATCGCAGCGGGCAAGTCGACCGCCGCCACACGATTTGGTGAATTGGGTGCGCTCGTCGTCGATCACGACGTGCTCGCGCGGCGCGTCGTTGACCCCGGATCGGGGGCGCTGGCCGACATCGTTGGCGAATATGGGGACAGGGTTCTCGTGGGCGGGAAGCTCGATAGGGCGGCGCTTGCCGCGGTGGTCTTCGGGGACGATCACGCACGAGCGCGGCTCAACGAGATCATCCACCCGTACATCTCCGCCGCGGCGGATGCCGCCGACCGCAAGGCGCGCCTTGACGGGGTCGCGGTGGTGGTACACGACATTCCTCTTCTCGCCGAGACCGGTCAGGGCGGTGACTTTGACATGGTGGTGTGCGTCGAGACGCCCGTCGATGTGAGAGTTGCCAGGCTAGAGCGCGTACGGGGTCTCTCGCACGATGAGGCCCTGCATCGCATCGCGGCGCAAGCGTCCGACGGGGAACGCGCACGCATATGCGATGTGAGCCTCGACGGAAGCGGCGACCCCGAGTCGCTGCGGTCGCAGGTCGACTGGTTCTGGCAAGAGCACCTTCCCGCCTTGTAGTGGTGTCGGTGGCGCGGGTTACCGTTGAGCCATGACTTCGGATCTCAGGCGTGCGAACAATCCCTTCGAGGTGATCTCCGAATACACGCCGTCGGGTGACCAGCCGCGTGCGATCGAGCAACTCGCCACGCGTATCCAAGCAGGCGAGCAGGACGTCGTGCTTCTCGGTGCGACTGGAACCGGCAAGTCCGCGACCACGGCGTGGCTGATCGAGCGTCTGCAACGGCCCACGCTGGTGATGGCTCACAACAAGACGCTCGCGGCTCAGCTGGCCAATGAGTTTCGCGACCTCATGCCAAACAACGCGGTTGAGTACTTCGTGAGCTACTACGACTATTACCAGCCGGAGGCGTACGTACCCCAGACGGACACCTTCATCGAGAAGGACTCGTCGATCAACGAGGAGGTCGAGCGACTCCGGTATTCGGCCACCAACTCGCTCTTGACCCGTAGAGACGTGATCGTGGTGTCCTCGGTTTCGTGCATCTACGGGCTCGGGACGCCAGAGGAGTACATCCAGGGCATGGTGTCACTCCAGGTGGGCGACGTGGTGTCTAGGCAGTCGCTCCTGAGGGAGTTTGTGCAGATCCAGTACGCGCGCAATGACCTGGCGTTCACTCGCGGGACCTTCAGGGTTCGCGGCGACACGATCGAGATCATCCCTGTGTATGAGGAGCTTGCGCTACGCATCGAGATGTTTGGCGACGAGATCGAGGCTTTGTATTCGCTCCACCCGTTGACGGGGGAGATCGTCGAGCGCAAGGAGATGATTCACATCTTCCCTGCCTCGCATTATGTGGCGAGCCAGGAGCGCATGAGCAAGGCGATCTCGACCATTGAGCTCGAGCTCGGAGAGCGCCTTGAGGAACTTGAGCGCCAAAACAAACTGCTCGAGGCCCAGCGTCTCAAGATGAGGACCACATTCGATCTTGAGATGATGCGGTCGGTAGGCACGTGTTCGGGAATTGAGAACTACTCGCGCCACATCGAACAGCGCGAGCAAGGCACCCCGCCACACACGTTGATCGACTACTTCCCTGAGGACTTCCTTGTAGTCATCGATGAGTCGCACGTGACCGTTCCCCAGATCGGCGCAATGCACGAGGGCGATGCGGCGCGGAAGCGCACGCTCGTTGACCATGGCTTCCGCCTCCCGTCCGCGATGGACAACCGGCCGTTGCGCTTCGACGAGTTCAAGGCGAGGGTCGGTCAAACCGTGTACTTGTCTGCCACTCCTGGCAAATACGAGTTGGCGCGTGGCAATGGCGTCGTCGAGCAGATCATCCGGCCCACTGGCCTCGTTGATCCTCAGATCGTCGTGAAGCCCACCGAGGGCCAGATTGACGATCTGCTACACGAGATTCGGCTACGCGTGGAGCGCAACGAACGTGTTTTGGTGACCACCTTGACCAAGAAGATGGCCGAGGATCTCACGGAGTATCTCTCGGAGCGCGACGTGCGCGTCGAGTATCTCCACTCCGACGTCGACACGTTGCGTCGCGTCGAACTCCTGCGCGAACTGCGTATGGGAAGGTTCGATGTGCTTGTGGGCATCAACCTTCTTCGGGAGGGGCTTGACCTGCCCGAGGTGTCGCTCGTGAGCATCCTCGATGCCGACAAGGAAGGGTTCCTGAGGTCGGGAACCTCACTCATCCAGACGATCGGCCGCGCGGCACGTAACGTCTCGGGTGAGGTCCACATGTACGCCGACAGGGTGACCGACTCGATGGCGCTGGCCATCGATGAGACCAACCGCAGGCGCCAGAAGCAGGTGGACTACAACACCGAGCACGGCATCGACCCGACGCCCCTGCGCAAGCGCATCGGCGATATCACGGAGATGCTCGCGCGCGAGGAGGCCGACACCGCCCAAACGTTGCGCGAGGTCCGTGGCGGCTCGAAGGGAGCCAAGCCATCTCCCGGTAGCGGTGCCGCTTTGCAGCGTCCCGCTGAGGAACTGGCCTCGCTCATCGAAGACCTCACCGCTCAAATGCGCGGCGCCGCGAGCGAGTTGCACTTTGAACTCGCCGCAAGGCTGCGTGACGAAATCGGTGAGCTCAAGAAGGAGTTGCGTCACATGATGGAAGCTGGCTAGTCCCGCGTTGCCTAGGATGTGCGAGTGACCTCAGCAACCGTATGGGCCATCACCCTGGTCGGTGTGCTGGCAGTAGTGGCGTTCGACTTCGTCGTCGTCGTCCGTCGCCCTCACGAGCCCTCGTTCAAAGAATCCGTGCGCTGGACGCTCTTCTATGTAACGCTCGCAGGCGTCTTCGGCGTGTCGATGATGTGGTGGCGGGCGCCTGGTCTCGACGGCGCCGATGCGTTCTTCGCCGGCTATCTCACCGAGTGGTCTCTCTCGGTGGACAATCTCTTCGTCTTCTTGGTGATCCTGGGGCGCTTCGCCGTACCTCCGATGTATCGCCAACGCGTACTCCTGTTCGGCGTAGTGCTCGCGTTGGTCCTCAGGGGGCTCTTCATCGCGGCCGGAGCGGCCGCGCTGTCCGCATTCTCCGCAGTCTTCTATGTGTTCGGGGCATTCCTCCTGTGGACGGCGTTCTCGGTGGCCAAGGAAGGCGGCGCCGAGGAGGGGGATGTCGAATACACGGAAAACCGCCTGATGAAGATCGTCAAGCGTTTTGTCCCTTCAACTGAGGACTACCGCAGCGGAGCGGTGGTCGTTCGGGAGGGTGGACGTCGCCTCGTCACGCCGATGCTTCTGGTGATGATCGCCATTGGATCCACTGATGTCCTTTTCGCGCTCGACTCGATCCCCGCGATCTTTGGCCTCACGAAGGACCCCTATCTGGTGTTCTCGGCGAACGCGTTCGCGCTCATGGGCCTGCGCCAGTTGTTCTTCGTGGTTGAGGGCCTGCTCAAGCGGTTGAGATATCTGTCGTATGGATTGTCGGTCGTTCTTGCCTTCATCGCGGTCAAGCTGATTCTCGAGGCGCTTCACACCAATGCGCTGCCGTTCATCAACGGAGGGGAGTCCGTCGGATGGGCGCCCGAGATTCCCACGTGGCTTTCGCTTGTGGTCATCGTTGTTGCCATTGGAGGAGCGGGTGCTGCGAGCGTCATCGTCACCGGTGTCGCGGCGGCTCGCCGTGACGCGGCGGAGCCCACTGATCCCGTGGAAGACCCCAATGCGGAGACCGCCTACATCGGTTAGGAGTCGGACCCCGCAGGCGCCTGTGCGCGCCACGACGGCCCGAGGTGGCCATCCCACGCCCGGATCGAGACATCTATGACCATGCCGACCACCATGTAGGGGTCGCCCGCGACGAGGTCCTCGACATGATCCCTCGTGGGCGCGGACGCCAGAAGAAGTGCGCCGGGCTCGTCATCGGCGAATGGGCCGAATCCGAGCATGGCGCCGGCATTGGCGAGACCCCTGAGGTAGGACGAGTGCTCGTCTCGGAGCGACTCACGCAGCTGGCTTCTCGTGTCATAGGTGTACTGAATGATCCATAGAGACATGAGACCATTCTGGTCGTTCGGAACAGTCCGTGTCCCGTGACTGTTGTCCCTGGGGGAGCAATTGCGGCGAGTCGAACACACGTTCGAAGAACTTAACGTAGGGTGGCTTTGTGAACGACAAGTTGGTGGTGCGCGGTGCGCGCGAGCACAACCTCAAGGGAGTCGACCTGGAATTGCCCAGGGACGCGCTCATCGTGTTCTCGGGACTCTCGGGTTCCGGAAAGTCCTCGCTGGCGTTCGACACGATCTTTGCGGAGGGGCAGCGGCGCTACGTCGAGTCCCTGAGCGCCTATGCGCGCCAATTCCTGGGGCAGATGGACAAGCCCGATGTCGACTTCATCGAGGGTCTCTCGCCCGCAGTGTCGATCGACCAGAAGTCGACCAACAGGAACCCGCGCTCAACCGTCGGCACCATCACGGAGGTGTATGACTACCTCCGGCTGTTGTATGCGCGCGTGGGCGTGCAGCATTGCCCCGTGTGCGGCGAGACCATCACGTCGCAAACGGCCCAGCAGATCGTCGACTCCGTACTCGAGCTGCCTGAAGGCACGCGTTACCAGGTGCTTGCGCCGATGGTGCGCGGACGAAAGGGCGAATACGCAGACCTCTTTGCCGAGCTTCAGCAACAGGGCTTCGCGCGTGCGAGGGTCGACGGCGAGACGATTCAGCTGAGCGAGCCGCCGGCGCTCGAGAAGAAGCTCAAGCACAGCATCGAAGTAGTGATCGACAGGCTGGTCGCCAAGGACGGTGTGCGTCAGCGGCTTGCCGACTCGGTCGAAACCGCTCTTCGCCTTGCGGAGGGTCTCGTCATCATCGACCCCGTCGAGGGCGAAATCCCCGCTCGAAGGTATTCCGAGAAGCGCGCATGCCCCAACGACCATGTGCTGACTCTCGAAGAGATGGAACCGCGAACCTTTTCGTTCAATGCGCCGTATGGCGCATGCCCCGAATGCACGGGAATCGGCGTACGTCTCGAGGTGGACCCCGAACTGGTGGTTCCCAACCCAGCTCGTTCTCTCGCCCAGGGCGCGATCGCTCCCTGGGAGGCTATGGCGGCCGACTATTTCGCCCGCATGGTGAAGGCACTTGCCGAGGACATGGGCTTCTCGATGGACACGCCGTTCAAGGACCTGTCGCCGGAGGTGCAGGAATCGTTGCTCACGGGCAAGGATTACGAGGTCCACGTGAGGTTCAAGAACCGCTACGGCCGCGAACGGCAATACACCACGGGTTTTGAGGGCGCGATTACGTGGCTTGAGCGTCTCCACGGACAGACCGAATCGGATTGGTCGCGCGAGAAGTACGAGCAGTACATGCGTGAGGTGCCGTGCCCCGTGTGCCACGGTGCAAGGCTCAAGCCCGAGGTGCTCGCCGTCACGGTAGGCGGTTCGTCGATCGCCGAACTGTGCGAGATGTCGATAGGGCAGGCGCGCGGATTCCTCGAGGCCGTCGAGTGGGACGAACGTTCGCGACACATTTCGGTGCAGGTGCTCAAGGAGATCGATGCGCGACTCGGTTTCCTCCTGGACGTTGGTCTGGACTACCTGAGCCTTTCGCGCGCGGCGGGAACACTGTCGGGGGGCGAGGCGCAACGCATTCGGCTTGCCACGCAGATCGGCTCGGGCCTCGTGGGCGTCCTCTACGTTCTCGACGAGCCGAGCATCGGACTGCACCAGCGCGACAACCGCAGGCTCATTGAAACCCTGACGCGCCTTCGCGACCTCGGCAACACGCTCATCGTCGTTGAACACGATGAGGACACGATTCGTACGGCCGACTGGGTCGTCGACATCGGGCCCGGAGCCGGCGAGCATGGGGGAGAGGTGGTCCACTCGGGCACCTATGCGGACCTCCTGCTCAATGAGCGGTCCATGACGGGCGCCTACGTCTCGGGTCGCAAACGCATCCCCGTTCCTGAGGTGAGGCGTGAGATTGATCCGTCGCGCCAGATCACCGTGGTTGGAGCGCGCGAACACAACCTGAGGGGGGTGGACGTGACGTTCCCGCTCGGGGTGTTTACCGCGGTGACGGGTGTCTCCGGCTCGGGCAAGTCGACGCTTGTGAACACGATCCTTTACACCGCGCTTGCCAATGAGCTCAATGGTGCGCGACAGGTTCCCGGACGGCACACCCGGATCGACGGGACCGGCCAGCTCGACAAGATCGTCCACGTCGATCAGGGGCCCATCGGACGCACGCCTCGCTCCAACCCCGCGACGTACACCGGAGTGTGGGACAAGGTCCGCAAGCTGTTCTCGGAGACCCAAGAGGCGAAGATGCGCGGCTACGGGCCGGGGCGCTTCTCCTTCAACGTCAAGGGTGGGCGCTGCGAGTCGTGCTCGGGTGACGGCACCTTGAAGATCGAGATGAACTTCTTGCCCGACGTGTATGTCATGTGCGAGGTGTGCAAGGGCGCCAGGTACAACCGCGAGACCCTCGAGGTGCATTTCAAGGGCAAGAGCGTGGCGGATGTGCTGAACATGCCGATCGAGGAGGCCTCGGAATTCTTTGAGGCCATCCCGACGATTTCCAGGCATCTCACGACCCTCGTCGAAGTGGGCCTGGGTTATGTGAGGCTGGGACAACCAGCGCCCACGTTGTCGGGCGGCGAGGCGCAGCGCGTCAAGCTGGCGTCGGAACTGCAAAGGCGCTCGACGGGTCGCACCATCTACGTACTTGACGAGCCGACCACCGGGCTGCACTTTGAAGATGTTCGCAAGCTGCTTGGAGTGCTTGAGGGCCTCGTTGACAAGGGCAACACGGTGATCGTGATCGAACACAACCTGGATGTCATCAAGTCGGCAGACTGGGTGATCGATATGGGACCCGAAGGCGGATCGGGCGGAGGAGTCGTCGTCGCCGAGGGCACCCCCGAAGGGATCGCCGCTCACCCCGATAGTCACACGGGAGTCTTCCTTGCGGAGCTCCTGAAGTTGCAGGCGTCCGCGGCCGCCCCGGCCTAGGCTGGCGTCGTGGCCAACCCCGCCGACTACCGCCCCGCCCCCGGCACGATTCCCACCCAGCCGGGCGTCTACCGTTTTCGCGACCCCCACGGTCGAATCGTGTACGTGGGCAAGGCCAAAAACCTACGCCAGCGCCTCCAGAACTACTTCCAGCCGCTGACCTCGCTCCACCCCCGCACCCGAGTCATGGTGACGACGGCCGCGTCGGTCGAGTGGACGGTGGTCCGCAACGAGGTCGAGGCGCTGGTTCTCGAACACACCTGGATCAAGGAGTACGACCCGCGTTTCAACGTGGTGTTCAAGGACGACAAGTCCTACCCCTTTCTCGCGGTCACCATGAACGAAAGCGTGCCCCGAATGCTGGTGATGCGTGGCGACAGGAAGAAGGGGGTGAGGTACTTCGGGCCATACGCCAAGGCATGGGCGATCCGTCAGACTGTCGACACGCTCCTCACGGTGCTGCCGATGCGGACCTGCACGACGTCCGTCTATCGCAAGGCGGAGCGGCAGGGACGGCCGTGTCTGCTTGGGTATATCGATAAGTGCGCGGCTCCGTGCGTCGGCAAGATCAGCGAAGACGACCATCGGCTGCTCGCAGAAGGGGTGTGCCAGGTTCTCGCGGGTGATGCGAAGCCCCTCATCCGCGACCTCACCGACACGATGGTGGCGGCGTCTGAGAAGGAAGACTTCGAGGTTGCCGCCCGGGCTAGGGATCGACTTCGTGCGCTCACGAGTGTGCTCGAGCGCAACGCAGTGGTGCTGCCGCAGGGCACGGACGCCGATGTGTTCAGCCTCGTAGACGACGAATTCGAGGCAGCGGCCCATGTGTTCTACGTAAGGGACGGGCGCATTTCCGGCGAGCGCGGCTGGGTCGTAGACAAGCCCGAACCCCTCACCCCAGCCGAGATGATCAATGCCCTGCTTCAAGAGGCGTACCAGACGGCCGAGACGGTGCCGGCCGAGGTGCTCGTGCCGGTGGTGCCGTCCGACGGTGAGGTGATTGGGGCGTACCTCAACGGCCTGCGCGGCGCAACGGTCTCGGTGCGGGTTCCCTCGCGCGGCAAGAAGGCCGAGCTCGCACAATCGGGGGCCAAGAACGCGCAACAGGTATTCGATCAGCACCGACTCAAGCGCGCGTCGGACCTGACCACGCGGTCTGCTGCCCTCACGGATTTGCAGGAGAATCTTGGCCTCGCGGAGGCGCCGCTCCGCATCGAGTGCTACGACATCTCACATATCCAGGGCACGCACCAGGTGGGATCCATGGTCGTTTTCGAGGACGCGATCGCGCGCAAGAAGGAATACCGGCAGTTCTCGGTGGGCGATGCCGTGGACGACACCGCCGCGATGACCGACGTCTTGACGCGGCGTTTCCGCCGGTACCTCGAAGAGGCGAAGCTGCCGCCCGAGGAGCGTGAGACGGCGCGGTTCGCGTATCCGCCTCAGCTCGTGGTGGTCGACGGCGGCCCTCCGCAGGTGGCGGCTGCCCGAAGGGCGATGGACGATGTCGGAGTACCCGACATTCCCGTCGTGGGTCTCGCAAAGCGTCTCGAGGAGGTGTGGTTGCCGGGAGAGGAGTTCCCCGCGATCCTCCCCAGAGGCTCGGAGTCGCTGTATCTACTCCAACGTGTGCGCGATGAGGCCCACCGCTTTGCGATCAAGAATCACCGCGCGAAGCGGGGCAAGGCGATGACAGCTTCAACACTTGATGAGATACCAGGCGTGGGCGCCACGCGATCGAAGGCCCTGTTGCGCCACTTTGGATCACTCGCGCGCCTCAAGGACGCCTCGGAGGAACAGATCGCCAGGGTTCCTGGCGTCGGCGAGGGAACCGCGCGGGCGATTCATGCGAGTCTTCGCGGTGTTGATGGCATCCTGGAGTCATGAACGACGAGGCAGACCCTGTCACCTATCCCTCGGGCTTCCCCAAGCCTGACTTCGATGCGCCCAAGACGCTCCCTGAGGTGATGATCCTCACGGGGATGTCGGGAGCGGGCAGGACCACGGCTGCGGCGGTGCTGGGTGACCTTGGCTGGTATGTCGTCGACAATTTGCCGCCGCAGCTCCTGGGTGGACTCGTCGCGATGGTGGGTGGAGAACCACACGATCGTTTGGCTGCTGTTGTCGACGTCCGTGGCCGTGAGTTCTTCCAGGACATCGATGCGGTCGTTGACGACCTAGCCGCGCGGGGAATTCCTGTGCGCCTCGTGTTTCTCGACACCACGGATACGGTCCTTGTGCGGCGTTTCGAAGAGGCGCGACGCCCGCATCCGCTGCAGAAGGAAGGGACTCTGCTCGAAGGGATTGCGCGCGAGCGCGCCGTGCTGTCCGCAATTCGCGACAGGGCCGACCTCGTGATCGATACGAGCGGTCTAAACGTGCACCAGTTGCGCGACACCATTACGGCAGAGGTCGGCCTCCACGATCAGCCCCTCACGGTCAATATCGTGTCGTTCGGCTACCGAAATGGGCTTCCGTCCGATGCCGACTTCGTGGCCGATGCTCGTTTTCTCCATAATCCCCATTGGGTGCCTGCGTTACGAGCGCTCACCGGACTGGACCCTGCCGTCAGGGACTATGTGCTGGCTTCCGATGGCGCGGTGCAGTTCGTCAAGAGCTATGCGCTTCTTCTGACCGAAGTGTTGGACCTGTACCGATCCCACGACAAACACTCGGTGACGATCGGCATCGGCTGCACGGGGGGCAAGCACCGGTCGGTGGCCATCGCTGAGGCGTTGGGCGAAGCGTTGCGTGCGCGGGGCCTCCAGGTGCGCGTGACACATAGGGACCGGTCCTCCGCATGACATCCCCGAGCGTGGCTGCGCTCGGGGGAGGCCATGGTCTGTATGCGAGCCTAAGTGCGTTGCGCTACGTCACCGACGCGCTCACGGCAATCGTCACGGTGGCCGATGATGGGGGATCCTCCGGGAGGCTCCGCCGCGAGATGGGAATCGTGCCTCCGGGGGACCTGAGGATGGCGCTGAGTGCGCTGTGCGATGACGGCGAATGGGGTCTGACCTGGCGCGACGTCTTGCAGACACGCTTCGCGACGCCTGGCCCGCTCGACGGGCATTCGCTCGGCAATCTGCTCATCGCGGGACTGTGGGAGCGCACGGGAGACGTTGTCGACGGACTCGATTGGGTGGGGCAGCTGCTTCAGACAAAGGGACGCGTGCTGCCGCTCGCTCAAGAGCCACTCGAGATTTCCGCGACAGTGGAGGGCCCACTTGGCCCTCACGTCGTGAGGGGACAGGTCGCGTTGGCTACCGCTCAGGGCACTGTGTCTGCGCTCGGGATCAATCCGGCCTCACCACGGGTTCCGGCGGCCACGCTTGAGTCGCTTCGCACGGCCGACGCGATCGTGCTTGGGCCGGGCTCTTGGTACACGTCGGTTCTGGTTCACTTTTTGGTCGAACCGGTGGCGGCCGCACTCGTGGCCGCGGGCCCGAGGACAATCCTCACGCTCAATATCGCGTACGACGACATCGAGACCGCGGGGTCGGACCGCACCGATGATGTGCGAGCACTTCGGCGGCTTGAGCCTCGGTTCTGCCCTGCAGTGGTGCTCGCGGACGCATCGCACGGTGAGGACGACGCTTTGCGGGCGGAGGTGGAGGACTGGGGGGCAAGGTTCATCGTCGCCGACCTCAAGCTCGCCGAAACGACGGATCGCCACGACGTGGGCAGGCTCGCGACCGCCTATCAGCAGCTCATCCCGACGCTTGGTGAGGGCACGGTGCGTCAGGGGGTGAGAGGATAGGTCCCATGGCGCTCACGGCACAGGTGAAGGACGAACTCGCGCGTGTCGCGGTCGATAAGGTTTCCGCACGCAAGGCGGAGATAGCGACGACCCTCAGATTTGCGGGTGGGCTGCACATCGTTTCCGGCCGAATCGTCATCGAGGCCGAACTCGATACTGCGGCATCCGCTCGTCGCCTGCGGACATTCATCCACGAGGTGTACAACCTCGGATCCGAAATTATCGTGGTCTCTGGCGGGGCGCTCAAGCGCGGAAACCGCTACGTCGTGAGGGTGGTCAAGGAGGGCGAGTCTCTTGCCCGCCAGACCGGTCTTCTCGACCACAGGGGCCGGCCAGTGCGCGGATTGCCGCCACAGGTGGTCAGCGGATCGATCGAGGACACCGTCGCTGCATGGCGCGGCGCCTTCCTGGCACATGGCTCGCTCACAGAGCCAGGGCGTTCGGCAAGCCTCGAAGTCACCTCTCCAGGTCCCGAAGCGGCCCTGGCCCTCGTCGGAGCGGCGCGCAGGCTCACCATCACCGCCAAGTCCCGCGAGGTCAGGGGAGTGGACCGCGTCGTGATTCGCGACGGCGACGCGATTTCGGCGCTCCTCGCACGCCTGGGCGCCCACGACTCGGTGCTCGAATGGGAAGAGAAGCGCACGCGACGCGAAGTACGCGGCACTGCCAACCGTCTCGCGAATTTCGACGATGCCAACCTCCGCAGATCCGCGCAGGCCGCGGTCGCAGCGAGCGCGCGCGTCGAGAGGGCATTCGCCATCTTGGGCGACGAGGTTCCTGAGCATCTCCGTGAGGCAGGCACCTTGCGAATCGCGCACCGCGACGCTTCGCTTGAGGAACTCGGTCGCCTCGCTACGCCGCCGCTCACTAAGGATGCTGTCGCCGGGCGCATTCGTCGATTGCTTGCGACGGCAGACAAGATGGCGAGCGACCTTGGAATCCCCGACACCGAGGCCGGAATCCGTCCCGAGTTTCTTCGCTGACGCGTAGACACCAAAAGGGGCGTTGCTGGGTCTCCGCTGTGGGGACCTATGTCGCACCGTGGAGCGCCTCGTCGTAGTACGCTGATATGAGTGGTTCCGCCCCGGCGGAGCCCCGCGCACCGATGCGCTACCCCACATCCCCAAACGCGCCACGATGCGCGAACCGAGGAGAAAAAGTGACCATCAAGGTCGGTATCAACGGCTTCGGCCGCATTGGACGTAACTTCTACCGCGCGATCGTCGCGTCGGGCGCTGACATCGAAATTGTCGGTGTGAATGACCTGACTGACAACAAGACCCTCGCGCACCTGCTCAAGTACGACACCGTGCTCGGCGTGTTCCCCGGCACCGTGACGTTCGACGACGAGAACATCTACGTCGACGGCAAGGCCATCCGCGCCCTCGCAGAGCGCGACCCGAGCAACCTCCCCTGGGCCGCACTTGGCGCAGACATCGTCATCGAATCGACGGGCTTCTTCACCGACGCGACCAAGGCTGCTGCCCACATCGCGGCCGGCGCCAAGAAGGTCATCATCTCGGCCCCCGCGTCGAACGAGGACGGCACGTTCGTCATCGGTGTCAACCACACCGACTACGACCCGGCCACGCAGCACATCATCTCGAACGCTTCGTGCACCACGAACTGCCTCGCCCCCGTGGCCAAGGCGCTCAACGACGCCATTGGCATCGAAAAGGGCCTCATGACCACGATCCACGCCTACACGGGTGACCAGAACCTGCAGGACGGCCCCCACAAGGACCTCCGTCGTGCACGTGCGGCCGCGCAGAACATCGTCCCCACCTCGACCGGTGCTGCCAAGGCTGTCGCCTTGGTTCTGCCCGAGCTCAAGGGCAAGCTCGATGGCTTCGCGATGCGCGTTCCCACCATCACGGGTTCGGCAACGGACCTGACCTTCACCGCTTCGCGTGAGGTCACCGTCGCCGAGGTCAACGCAGCCGTCAAGGCCGCCGCTGATGGCGCGATGCTCGGCACGCTCGAGTACACGGAAGACGACATCGTGTCCTCGGACATCGTCGGCAACCCGCACCAGAGCATCTTCGACGCCAAGCTGACCAAGGTCTCCGGCGACATGGTGAAGATCGTTGCTTGGTACGACAACGAGTGGGGCTACTCCAGCAGCCTCGTGAAGCTGACGCAGTACGTCGGCGAGCGCCTCTAACATTCCAGTGAAAAACGTCCGTACACGCACCTTGCGTGTGCGGGCGTTTTTCTGTCACCACGAAGGAAGAATCACATGCTGAAGACAATTGACAGCCTGGGCGACCTGACCGGCAAGAAGGTCCTGGTCCGCTCCGACCTGAACGTGCCGCTTGACGGCACCACCATCACTGACGACGGCCGCGTGCGCGCCTCCGTCGCCACCATTGAAAAGCTGCTCGCGGCCGGCGCTGCCGTGATCGTGACGGCTCACCTCGGTCGCCCCAAGGGCGAGCCCGAGGCAAAGTACTCGCTCGCTCCCGCGGCAGCACGCCTTGCCGAGCTCCTGGGTAAGCCCGTCACGCTCGCCGAGGACCTGGTCGGCCCGTCGGCCAAGGCCACGGTCGAGGCCCTCGAAGCTGGCCAGGTGGCCATGCTCGAGAACGTGCGTTTCGACGCACGCGAGACCTCCAAGGTCGACGAAGAGCGCGAGGCTCTTGCCGCCGAGCTCGCCGCGTTTGCTGACGCGTTCGTCTCGGACGGCTTCGGCGTCGTTCACCGCAAGCAGGCCTCGGTGTACGACATCGCCAAGGTGCTTCCCGCCGCGGCTGGTCTGTTGGTCCAGAAGGAGGTCGAGTCGCTGAGCAAGGCCGTGACCGACCCCGAGCGCCCGTACGCGGTCGTTCTCGGTGGATCCAAGGTCTCCGACAAGCTTGGCGTCATCGCCAACCTGCTCACCAAGGCCGACCGCATCCTCATCGGCGGGGGCATGGTGTTCACGTTCCTCAAGGCGCAGGGCCACGAGGTAGGCAAGTCACTCCTCGAGGACGACCAGCTCGACGTGGTCAAGGGCTACCTGGCGACTGCCGAGGCCAGCGGCGTGGAGATCGTTCTCCCTGTCGACATCCTCGCGGCAACGGGCTTCGCGGCGGACGCGGAGTTCGACGTCGTCGCGGCTGACGCAATTCCAGCCGACCGCATCGGTCTCGACATCGGCCCCAAGTCTGCGGAGCTCTTCGCTTCTAAGATTCTCGATGCCAAGACGATCGTGTGGAACGGCCCCATGGGCGTGTTCGAGTTCCCGGCATTTGCAGGCGGCACCAAGGCCGTGGCTCAGGCCATGATCGACTCCGACGGCTTCTCCGTGGTGGGTGGTGGCGACTCCGCCGCCGCCGTCCGCATCCTCGGCTTCGATGAGGCAGGCTTCGGCCACATTTCTACGGGTGGCGGCGCGTCGCTCGAACTGCTCGAGGGCAAGGTTCTTCCTGGCCTCGCCGTTTTGGAGGGCTAGACCATGGCACGTACACCACTCATTGCAGGCAATTGGAAGCTCAATCTCGATCACCTCGAGGCGACGCACACCGTGCAGAAGCTCGCATGGCTCCTGCGCGACGCCAAGCACGACTTCACCAAGGTTGAGGCCGCCGTCGTGGCATCCTTCACCTCGTTGCGTTCCGTCCAGACGCTGATCGATGCCGACAAGCTCGAGATCAAGTACGGCGCCCAGGACATTTCGGAGCACGCGTCAGGTGCGTACACCGGTGAGGTTTCCGGCTCTCAGCTCGCCAAGCTCGGTTGCGACTACGCCGTCGTTGGTCACTCCGAGCGCCGCGAGTACCACGGTGAGTCCGACGCCACCGTGGCGGCCAAGGCCAAGGCCGCGTTCGACAACGGCATCGTGCCGATTGTCTGCGTGGGCGAGGGCCTCGACATCCGCAAGGCGGGCGACCACGTCGCGTACACGCTCGCTCAGGTCGAGGGCTCGCTCGCGGGCATCTCCGCTGAGCTCGCCAAGGACGTCGTCATCGCCTATGAGCCCGTCTGGGCCATCGGAACGGGCGAGGTCGCTACTCCGGCCGACGCCCAGGAAGTATGCGGCGCGATTCGCGGCAAGCTCGCCGAGCTTTACAGCGCGGAACTCGCTGCGGGCGTCCGCGTCCTCTACGGCGGTTCGGTGAAGTCGAGCTCGATCGCACAGCTCATGTCGGAGCCCGATGTGGACGGCGGCCTCGTGGGCGGCGCGAGCCTCGACCCTGAGGAGTTCTCGAAGATCGTTCGCTTCTTGGAGCACGTCACAGCTTAATGATGAGACCCCGCCGCGCTCCCTCCTGGGGCGCGGCGGGGTGCCCGTCTATCCGGTGGCGTGGTTGGGGCACTTTCCGTCGCGTATCCTGTAGCCAACGTCTTTTGAACGAGGAGAATTGTGGACATCCTTACGAACGTCCTGTGGGTGCTGTTGCTGGTGACCAGCGTATTGATCGTCGCCTTGGTTTTGGTGCACCGCGGACGCGGCGGAGGCATCACTGACGTCTTCGGTGGCGGCATCGCGTCCGGCATTCAGAGCTCCGCAGTGGGTGAGCGTAACTTGTCACGTATTACGTGGGGCGTCGCTATTGCGTGGGCAATGTCGATCGTCTTGCTCGGCCTGATCGAAAAATACGCGGGCTAGACCGCTCGCACGCACGAAGGGGAAACACACCATGGCAGGTGGTAGCGCAATTCGTGGGTCACGCGTTGGAGCGGGTCCCATGGGCGAAGCGGAGCGTGGCGATTCCGCACCCCGTGAGGTCTTCACGTATTACTGCATTAAGGGCCACGTCACGCGCCCAAGTTTCGCGATCAGCGACGATCGCGAGATTCCCGCCGAATGGGACTGCCCCCGCTGCGGGCTCCCAGGGGGACTCGATCCAGACAACCCTCCCGAGCCGTTGCGCAATGAGCCTTATAAGACTCACCTTGCGTATGTGAAGGAACGCCGCACCGAGGCCGAGGCGCAAGAGCTCCTCAAGGAGGCGCTCGACGCACTCAGGTCACGCCGCGGCATCGTTGTGGTGAAATAGTCGGCGGAGTTCGTCTACCGAGCGTTGAGGGCGATCTGCAACAGTACGGTCCGTGGTGGGCATGTAGTGGTTGACTCCTGAGAGGGGAAGCCACCGTGACACCATCTGACCTCGACCACCTCCTGAGCGAGGCACGCATCGACGTGCCCGCCCACCTTGCGGAAAGTGCTGAACTGACGTCCCGCGCCGTCGCCGCCCGATTGTCTCGAACGCGAAGCCGACGTCGCTGGACGATTCCCGTGGGCGTCGCCTTGGGAGCGGTCGCGTTGACGGCTGCGGCGCCCTACGTCATGCCGGGTCTCGATGGTTGGCCATTCGTATCGATTAACGACGGCGACCGTCGGTCCGAAGCCGTAATTCCCGTGGTCTACGCAGGCCCGGGCGGGGCGGCGGTCCGGTCATGTGGTGGCTGGATGGACGTCGCGAATGCGTCCGATGCGGACATGGAGCGGCTGAACCAGGCGATAGAGGACTACGGCTGGCCGCTCCTGGCCTACGCCGATGACGATCCCGGCGACACGGTATTCGCCGCGGTTGAGGACTTCATCAAGAACGATGTTCCCGGTATCGGATGGGGCTGGGACGATATTGCCGACGATACGTCTGTTCACGTGACAGCGACAGGTGTGAATTGTGCGCCCGTGGAGTTGGACGTTGACGCCAAGTGAACCTCGACGCCGTGCCCCGTGCCGAGAGACTGACATCCGAGAACTCGGCCGACCTCCTCGGCTACTTCTTGCGCCGCGTTCCCGACAGGGAGGACGCCGCCGATCTGCTCGCCGAGACACTCCTGGTGATGTAGAAGCGCATCAGGGACCTGCCCACCGACGACGAGGAGGTATGACCGTGGCTCTTTGGCGTGGCAAGGCGAGTGCTGTCTCACTATCACCGCGCGGGAGTGAGGCGTCAGGGGTTGGCCGACGCCTTGCGGGCGCAAGTCGTAGCGGCAGGCGAATTGACCGCGCCGTCACCCGAGTCGAAGGCCGAATTGCAGGCTCTGCTGAGTCGACTCGCGGAGGGAGACAGGGAGATCATCCTGCTCCACGCGTGGGAGGGGTTCAGTCACGAGGAGATCGCGGTCATCGTGGGCATGAGGCCCGCGACAGTCCGCAGCCGATACTCGCGCGCACGAACTCGGCTCATGGCGAGTTCGGTGAAGGATAGCTAGCGCGCCTGAAGGCGGGCTAGACCTTGGTGGCGGCCGCCGCGTCAACGAGCCACATCGTGGCAGCGACGCCGTGGACGCGAGACGCAGGCAACGTCGAATCCGAACGGAGCGCGCCAGCGACGGCATCGGCCTTGGCCTCTCCTGCGGCCACGACCCACACCTCGCGAGA
>Ga0209100_1000363_pt1 | contig 41203 bp, 36 predicted proteins | sample lystaG_FD_185480 | JGI IMG/M metagenome (GOLD analysis project Ga0209100, IMG submission 185480) | Glacier valley bacterial and archeal communities from Borup Fiord, Nunavut, Canada, to study Microbial Dark Matter (Phase II) -... | ecosystem: Environmental > Aquatic > Freshwater > Ice > Glacier ... | reverse complement strand
ACGGCTCGATATGGTGACATATGCCGGTGGCGTAAAGTCCGTAACCAGTGACGACGGTTTCATATACACAAGTTCCCTTTCGGAAAAATCCGGATGGGTTACAGTCAGTGTGTTTGACACAAATGAACTGGTAACTTTCAGTCCGGACGTCATTGCGCTCTTTTTCGGGATTGGTATTTTCTTTTCCCTTGTCACCTTTATTATTTCTTATTTCGCAGCCAAGCGGCTGACGAATCCGATTCTCCAGCTCAAGGCCTCCATGAAACAGTTCGAGACAGGAGACTTCAACGCGAAGGCTCATATTACCGTGAATAATGAGGTCGCTGATCTGGGTGAATCCTTCAATTCCATGACGGAGCAGATCAAGAACCTCGTCGCACAGGAACTCATGACGGAAGAACAGAAGAGAATCAGTGAGCTTCGGGCCCTGCAGGCGCAGATCCGGCCTCATTTTCTGTACAATACGCTTGAATCTATTATCTGGATGTCGGAACTCGGTGAAAATGAAAAGGCGATTGCCATGACTTCCGCTCTCTCGAAGCTGTTCCGGGCCACTACCAGCAGTGCAAGCGAACTGGTCACACTGAAGACAGAGATCGAATATGTCACCAACTATATGACCATCCAGAAAATGCGGTATCAGGATATGCTGAATTACCGCATCAAAGTGGATGACTCTATTCTGCAGGCCAAGGTGATCAAGCTGATCATCCAGCCGATGGTCGAGAATGCTATCTACCACGGGATCAGGCAGCTTAAGGGCGAAGGGCTTATTCTGGTATACGCGCATTCCGACGGCCAAAAACTCTATATAAGCATTTATGACAACGGGGTCGGGTTCGACATGAATTCTTTGGGGACGAAAGCGAATTTTACCGCCGCGGATGAGAACGGGATTGGTATAACTAATGTCAGGGACCGAATCAAATTGTTCTTTGGTTCGGATTACGGCATTACGGTTACATCGGCGCCTCCCGGTGAAATGCTGCCGGATGAAGGGGACATCAGCGGAATGCGGACCGTCGTGACACTGACAATGCCGCTGCTTTATGAATAAGGGGGACTGTGATTTGGAGCTTTCTGATTCCAACGAACAACAGGGACAGTACAGGCAGCGCGGGCTGTTCGGGCAGCATGGGCAGCATGGGCAGCGCGGCAAAAAGACGGCAAAGATAATACTGCTGTTGATTATGTTTGTATCATCGGCTCTGCTTGTTACGTATTCCACTCTCCTTAGCCTTCCGAAATCTGTAACAGCCTCGCTTAAAGCCGATACCAAAAAGGTTATTGTGATCGGAAAGTCGAAGGAAGCTATTTCTTTCTGGATAAGCCTCCTGGATGGTATCGAAGCTGCAGCCAGTGAATTCGATGTCGAATATAAATATTGGGCGCCGGACACTGAATCAGATATTGATGATCAGATTACACTTGTGTACCGGGCCATCGGGGAAAATCCGGATGCCATTATTCTGGCCTCCTCTGATTATGCAAGACTTGCACAGCCGGCAAGAGCCGTTCGAAAGGCAGGGATTATACTGATCAAGCTGGATTCAGATGTAGACGAGACCCGGCAGACGGTGTCTTCCTGCTTTGTAGCCACCGACAATGTTGCCGCGGGAATCAAGGCCGGCGAGGCAATGAAGGCGCTTCTGCCCGAAGGCAAGAAAGTCGCGGTTATCTCCCACCAGATCGGCACGGCTACATCAACAGACCGTGATAACGGCGTTCGCCAGGGCCTTGGTACAGAGATAACCGTTCTGGTCACTGCGGACGCTGACGGTTCAGAGGAGAAAGCATATGAAATGGCCGCAGAAATCCTTAAAGACCCGGAGGTCGGAGGTATCGTCTGCCTGAATGAGTACTCTACGACAGGCGGAGCCCGGGCCATTCTGGGCGCCGGCAAAACGGACGAAGTCATACTTGTCGGATTCGACAATTCACGGACTTTGAATATTTATCTGGAGGAAGGAGTCCTCCTGGCAACGGTCATCCAGCGCCCGTTCAATATGGGCTATATTGCTATTAAGAATGCCGCCATACTTATCGACGGAGGAACCGTCGATGCTGTCTATGATACCGGCTCGATTCTTGTTACAAAAGACACCATGTATCTCGAAGAGAACGAGAAATTGTTATTCCCATTCACTTAAAGAGAGGCGGGTCTCCACTTCCCGCACCCGGTAACGAAGGAATTTTTAATTGCTATTTACACAAAAGAGAACTGCATTTTTGTGCCTATCACACAAAATGATGCGGGTTTTTTGTTTTTGCTTGTTTTTTTGCAGGTGAGCGAAACGTTTCACCCGGGTTTTTCATGGAAAAGAGTGTTTTATTATAATTTTCAAAAGAAAAATCGAAAAAATCCCGCCGTCGTTTTTGCTACTATAGTGCTGACCAAGGAACCGAATAACAGTTTAGTAGGAGGGGATTGATTGGCTGCGCAAATTTTGAAAATGACCAACATTACCAAAAGTTTCCCCGGTGTCAAGGCGCTCAAGCAGGTTGACTTCGAGTTGAACGGAGCAGAAGTTCATGCGCTCGTGGGTGAAAACGGAGCAGGTAAGTCTACACTGATGAAGATTCTGACCGGTATTTATACCCGCGATGAAGGCGAGATCATCTATCAGGGCGAACAAATTCACCTGAGGAATACAAAGGATGCCCAGGCTAAAGGAATTTGTATTATTCACCAGGAGCTGCAGATGATGACTCATCTGACCGTGGCAGAAAATATCTTCATCGGCAGAGAGAAGACGCATGGTATTTTTCTGGATGACAAGGCCATCAATGATATGGCAAAGAAGCTGACGGACAAGCTTGGCATTGACATTGACCCCAGAGAGAAAGTCGGCAATCTGACCGTCGGCAAACAGCAGATGGTTGAAATTGCCAAGGCTATTTCTTTTGACGCAAAGCTTCTGGTTCTTGATGAGCCGACCGCTGCGCTTTCAGATGTTGAGATTGACGCATTGTTTAAAGTTATGCGCGACCTCAGAGCCCGCGGCGTTGCCATGATATATATTTCTCACCGTCTCGACGAGATCAAGCAGATTACGGATCGTGTTTCTGTCATGCGTGACGGTGAATATGTCGGTACTGTCATTACCTCTGAGACGACCGATGCTGACATCGTCAGGATGATGGTCGGACGCACCATCTTCGAAGAACCCAAATCAGAAAGCAGCTGTCCTCCCGGCGCCCCGCTTATTCTTGAAGTGGAAGGCATGAACGCCGGCAAGATGGTTCAGGATATTTCCTTTAATCTTAGAAGGGGCGAAATCCTCGCTTTTGCCGGATTAATGGGAGCTGGACGTACAGAGACGGCACGCGCTCTTTTCGGGGCTGATATCAAGACGTCGGGAACCATTAAGGTCAATGGCAAAGAAATTAAGATCAATAATCCCAAGGACGCCGTTCAGGCTGGAATCGGCTATTTGTCCGAGGACCGCAAACGTTATGGTATTGCTCTTAAGCTGAATGTTGCAGAGAATTCCGTTATGGCTAACTATGATGCTTTTTCAGGCAGATTATTTGTCAGGCAGGGCGCCATTAATAAGATTGCCGAGAAATACGTACAAAAGCTCAATACGAAGACTCCGTCTGTCAAGCAGATCGTTCGTAATCTTTCCGGCGGCAACCAGCAGAAAGTTGTTATTGCCAAGTGGCTGATAAGAGATTCGCAGATTCTTATTTTTGATGAACCGACCAGAGGTATCGATGTCGGCGCCAAAAGTGAAATCTACAAATTGATTCACGAGCTCGCTGAAGAAGGAAAATCTATCATCGTTATTTCTTCTGAACTGCCAGAGGTCCTGCGTCTTGCTGACCGGATCTATGTTATGTGTGAAGGTCATATCACAGGCGAAGTGCCTGCCGGAACTTCACAGGAAGAAATAATGAGCTTAGCCCACAAACGTATTATCTAATTGGAGAGGTGAAAGTAATGAGTAACAAAGATACTGCCATAGCAGTCAATAAGACGCCCAAGAAGCTAAGTCAGCAGATTTATGTATTTGGTGCGCTGATCGTCATTTATATCTTTTTCTGTATTTTCGGAAGAAACTTTTTCGGGTATGAGACATTCCTCAACATCCTCAATGCTTCCAACTACATCGGATTTGCAGCCATCGGCGTCACTTTTATTATCATAACCGGCGGCATCGACCTCTCCATTGGTACGGTTGAGATGTGTACGGCCATGATCGGAGCTGTCTGCTTCCGCAAATTAGGACTTCCTTTCTGGCTTTCCATTGCCATTGTCCTTATTGCCGGCGGTCTGTTCGGACTCTTTAACGGAACACTTGTGGCAAGGCTCAAGCTCCCCCCCTTTATCGCCACCCTTGGCACGATGATGATTGCTATCGGCATAAGCTCTATCATTTCAAATGTCCAGACTCTTCAGTATCCTGCACGTACAGAAGCTGACGGCTGGTTCAAAGATGTATTCTCTGTACTGCAGCTCGATAACGGGATTAATATTCCTACCGGCTCCATCATGCTCCTTACCGTTCTTCTGGTGTCACATGTACTTCTCACCAAAACCAAATTCGGACGATATGTATTTGCCATCGGCAGTAATGAAGAAGCCGCCCGCCTTTCCGGTGTTAATGTTACTTTCTGGAAGACATCGGCGTATGTATTCAGCGGTTTCTGCACAGCTCTGGCCGGTCTGTCCTATGCATCCACATATACGACCATCCTTCCCGGCTCCGGTTCAGGCAACGAGCTTGACGCCATTGCTGCCTGCTATATCGGCGGTACTTCCACAACAGGCGGTTCCGGTACGGTATTCGGTACGATCATCGGTGTATTTATCATGAGCTGCATGCGTATCGGCCTTCCCTCCATGAACCTTCAGCCTCACTACCAGAAGCTCCTGACAGGTATTGTTGTTATCGTTGCTGTCCTGATGGATATCAGCCAGCAGAAGAAAAAAGGTTGAGCCACTGCCTCGCGGCAGGTTCAAATATACCCTGTAATAACCACTGCCCAAACACACAACTAAGAGGAGGATTACACGAAGATGAAAATGAAACGTATTCTTTCAACTCTGGCTCTGACACTTGCACTCAGTGTTGTTTTAACAGCATGTGCAACAACAACAACTGAAACAACAAAAGCTGCCGCTACAACAAAAGCTGCTGAGGTTACGGAAGCTGTTGTCGAGACCACAGCTGCTGCCGGTGAGACAACAAAAGCAATTCCTACAGATATCTACATTCCTGTAGTATCAAAGGGATTACAGCATCAGTTCTGGCAGACAGTTAAGAAGGGCGCCGATGACGCTGCTGCCAAATATGGCATTACCATTACTTTCGAAGGTCCTGCTTCCGAGTCTGAAATCGCTGCTCAGGTTACCATGCTTGACAGTGCTATCGCCAAGAAGCCGAACGCTATCTGCCTTGCAGCTCTTTCAACTGACGCCGTTATGGATCAGCTGAACGCCTGTCTTGATGCAGGTATCCCGGTTATCGGATTTGACTCCGGTGTTCCTGGCGCTCCTGAGGGATCCATCTACGCTAATGCTTCAACAGACAATAAGGCTGCCGGCGCACTTGCTGCAACAAGCATGTTCCCTGCAATCACAGAAAAAGTTGCAGCTGCAACCGTTGATGCTCCAGTAAGAATCGCTGTTATTTCCCAGGACGCCACTTCTGAGTCTGTTGGAAACAGAACCGTTGGTTTCCTCGAAGAAATGGTAAAGCTTGTTAACGGCGCCGGTATTGCCGACGTTGCTATTATCGGACATGACAAGTATGCAAACGGCGTAGAAGAGTCTGCTGCTGCAGTCGTCATCGACGTTGGTATCAGCGCTACAACAGCTGCTACTGATATCGCTTCTGCTGTATCTGCTCTCCTTAACAAAGAACCCGTTGCTATCTATGCATCCAACGAAGGCGCTGCCAATGGTATCCTTGATGCATCCAACGAAGGCGCAGACCTTGGTGAAATCGTTGCCGTAGGATTTGATGCCGGTGTTCGTCAGAAGACAGCCGTTGTTGCCGGATACTTCATTGGCTCTATCACACAGGATCCTTACAACATCGGTTTCCAGGCTGTAGAGCTTGCTTACAAAGCAATTATCGGCGAAGCAGTTGCTGATGTTGATACAGGCGCTAAGTTCTATACAGCAGCCAACATCATGGACAAGGACATCGTAGATCTCGTTTACGACTAATAGTCTGCAGAGACTTCTGATTCGATCCTGAAAGTGGTTACAGGTATTTTGAAGACTCTCCCCGCCGTGCAAACGGCAGGGAGAGTTTTTTTGGTGTGTGGGCGGGAAAGTGCACACACACAGCCCCGGTTTGCTTCATGAGCTGCTATAGCGTGAAAAATAGTATGTTTTGATTGTCAGGAAAGGAAATGACATCCTAATTTGACGTTGCCCAATTGCTTGTTTATATTAAAAACAAAGAAAAATGTATAAATATTTGCTGTGAGCGTGAATGGGAGGAGGAAAGAAAATGGCGAAAAGTGCGGGGAGAAATTCCCTGGAACGTAAAATTATCAGTGTTTCGGGAAAAAGGCAGATAACCATCCCACAGAAATATTTCGAAGCGTTGGGATTCAGCAACGAAGCCGAATGCATTCTGCAAAATAATGCAATTGTCATTCGCCCTATCCGGGAAAATACTGGAAGCGAGTTTTCTGAGCAAATTCTTGCTGATTTGATTTCTTATGGATTTTCTGGACAAGAGCTCCTTTTAAAGTTCAAGGAAGAGAGCAAAAAAATTGCTCCAGCCATGGATAAACTGATCGATGAAGCAGACAGAATTGCAAAGGGTGACCCGAATAGTGCAACCATGACGGATATCTAAGAATACCGATGTTCAATTTTATGCACCGTTGCGTAATCTCCCTGTGTTTGTTACTATTTTCTTTATTAGTTGAAATGATAGAAGCGTTACTTTAATGCGCGGGGAGATAGAGATGGCAGAATCCATTTTAGGAGCAGGAACAGGAGCCCAAACAGCTGAGCCGGTAAAAGCATCTAAGGTGATAGCTTTTTCAAAACAGATACCGATGGAAGAACTCTTCCAAATACAGGAATTTGAAGAAATTTCGGAAGATGTGGAAGTGGAAGAGACTGCCGAGGCGGAAGAGACTCTTGAAGTAATTGACATTCCGGAAGTAATAGTTGTTCCGGAGGCTGTGAATGTTCCGGAAGAACTTGAAGTAATAGAAGTATCGGATGTTCCGGAGGACGGCCTTATTTCTGAAAAGACTCAGACTGCGGAAGCCATGAAAGTCTCGCTTCGCATTTTGCCGGATGATTTTACGGTCTGCCAGATAACAGACCCCCTTGAGATCCCTTTTTCCGACACCTTTGTGTTTGTATCAAAGACCGATGAAGAGCTCTCGCTTGTCTGCCGTACGAAAGTTGTGCCCTGGAAAACAAAGGCGCGCGAGGACGGGTGGCGGGCTATCAGAATGGAAGGCGTACTGGACTTTGGCCTTGTCGGCATCCTCGCAGGACTTGCATCGATCCTGGCCGGGGAAGCGATATCGATATTTGCCGTATCAACGTATAACACGGATTATGTTCTTTTGAAGGAAGATAAACTTGAGCAGGCGAAATCCGTACTTTGCGGCAGCGGGTATTGCTTTTTGTGATGCATTGCAGCACCGAAATGTGTGCCGAATTGTGCGCCGAAATGTATGGATAAACGCCGGCAGGGTTCCTGTGTTATACGGATTCGGTGTAACATAAAAAATATTGATTAGATCAACATCGATTATGGAGATTTATCCACAATTGTTCGCAACAACCTCATTGTCCGCAAAAATCATTGAATATATAATTAATGAATATATCTTGTGACTGTGCAATGTGTTTTATACAGCCGGTGTTTTTGCGATGTTCATGCGGGGGGAGATCTATGAGGAAGTCTGTTTTTTCAGTACGGGTGCTTTCTGTCTTTTTAAGTTTATTCCTTCTTACAGGTATGTTTTATTCTTTTGGAGTCCGGGATTCAGTACAGGCGGCTGCGTCTAATTATTCTGTCAGTTTGACTGCTGCGCAGTCCTGGATACGACCGTCGCCGGTTATGGCTCCTCTTACTTACACTGTACCCTTTAGTTCAGTTACCCCCGGCGCAAGTACAAGTACTTGTTATTATGCGGTTACCATTTTCAGGACAGATACAGATGGAGTTTATTCGTTTGATTGTACGGCAAATTCTGCCAGTGATCCAATGTTCTATTTATATACCGGATCATTTGACCCGGTTAATGCGATCGGCACTAATTTTCTTATTGGAATTGATGATCGTGCAGCTAATACACGACCGTATATGAATGTGCCATTGACAGCAGGAACGACATACTATTTAGTAACAACAACATTCAGCGCCAATATCTCCGGAACTGTTGCTTTCACGATCGATGGACCGGGGAACATAATAAATCCATACAAGTACAATTATTCCGCCGGTGCCGGCGGAACGATATCCGGAGCCGCACAGCAGTCTGTGTTTTCAGGCGAATCAGGGACGGCGGTCGAAGCAGTTCCCAATACCGGGCATCATTTCCTCAGTTGGAGCGATCCTGTTACCTCAGCCGCACGTACCGATGCCAATGCAGCAGCGGATTTGAGTGTTACGGCAAATTTTGAGATCAACAGTTATTCGGTTCATTACGCATCCGGTGCCAATGGATCTGTAACAGGTGATTTGGATCAGACGATTACGCACGGTTCTGTCGCGGCCACAGTAGAGGCTGTGCCGAGTCCGGGATATCATTTTGTATCGTGGAGTGACGGATCACTGACAGCCTTACGCACTGATACTGTGACTGCAAATATAGATGTTTCTGCTAGTTTTGCAAGAAACACCTACACAGCTAAGTATGGCACGGATGGGAACGGAACGATATCCGGAAGTGCTGATCAGACGGTCATTGAAGGTGAGAATGCAGCGTCGGTAGAGGCTGTTGCCAATACCGGCTATCACTTTTTGAGCTGGAGCGATACATATTCGGCGGCGATTCGTACCGATCTGGCTATGACTGCGAATATTGATGTAACAGCCAATTTTGAGATCAACAGTTATACGGCTACATACACAGCCGGCGCCAATGGCTCTGTCACGGGTGATCTGGATCAGACTGTTACGCACGGTTCTGACGCAGCAACCGTTGAAGCTGTGCCAATTACAGGATATCATTTTGTATCGTGGAGTGATGGATCAACGAACGCCTCACGTACGGATACTGTGACCGGAGTTTTAGCTGTTTCTGCCAGTTTTGCAAGGAACACTTACACGGCCGCATATGGCACGGACGGGAATGGAACGATAACCGGAGATAATAGCCAGGACATTCTATATGGTGATAATGCTGTAGAAGTAGTGGCCACGCCGAATATCGGCTATCATTTTTTAAGCTGGAGCGATGGATATCCGACTCCAATTCGTACCGATCTGGCCGTGGCCGACAATATAGATGTAACAGTCAATTTTGAGATTAACACATATTCAGCTACCTATACAGCTGGCAGCTTCGGGTCTTTAAACGGAGATCCTGATCAGTCGATCACACACGGTTCTGACGCGGCTGCCGTTGAAGCGGTGCCGGACACCGGTTGCCATTTTGTACGCTGGAGCGATGGTGTGCTGACGACGGTCCGCACCGATTTGGCTTTGACAGGTGATCTGACGGTTGAAGCGATTTTTGCGATCGATCTGTTTGATGTTTCATTCCAGACACAGGGCGGATCCGCCGTAACTCCTGCCGTCGTACCTTATCTGAATCTGGCAGCTTCTCCGGCCGCACCGACTATGGCCGGGCATACATTTGCCGGCTGGTATAAAGAAGCGGTCTGTACCCACGCGTGGGATTTTGCCGCTGATACAGTCACGGCAGATACGATTTTGTATGCCAAGTGGACGATCAACAGCTATACAGTCTCCTTCTATGACTGGGATGGCTCCGTATTGGGCATGCAGCTGATTAGATTCGGTGATGATGCCGTGGCTCCTGCAGCTCCCCTGCGCAGTGGTTATATATTCGTATCATGGAGTGAGGCGTTTGATAATGTGGCAGACAACACGATGGTTGAAGCGGTATATAGACTGATTCCAACGCCCACGCCGACGGCTGTGCCGACCGCTGTTCCAACCGCCGGAGTTCTTGGTGCAGGCCTGACAGCAACGCCGACAGCTGCTGCTGTTCTCGGGGCGGCTAAGACCGGTGAGACGAATAATCAGACTGGTATGATTGTTGGAATTGTGCTGCTTCTGGGCTTTGGCGCTGTGACCACAGTATATGTAATCAGAAAAAAGAAGATGAAGGAGTGAGAAGGCGTCTCGGGAGAGGTTTTTGCGGGAGAGGTTTTTGCTTGACTTTTTCTTTGACCCATACCATAATTATAGGCAATCGCTTTATTGCGGATATAACGAAATGTTTTGACGGAGAAAAGTAACTGAGAATTTACAGACAGGAACGACGGGCCATCGACTGAGAGCCCGTTGATGAGAGAAGCTTAGTGAAGTTCACTCCCGAGCAGATTGGCTGAACACCGGTTTTATATACCCGGTCGGTAGGTTGATCCGGATGGTTCACCGTTAGAGGAACACGGATACCAATAAGCTGACGTGCAGAGCACGAATACGACTTTGGGTATCTGATAAGAGCGGCATGCGTTTTCCCCTGTGGAAGACATACAGTCGAAGATGGGTGGTACCGCGGATTTTATCCGTCCCATTGCTTTGTTGGATTTCAACATGGCAATGGGGCGGTTTTTGTTTTTGCCGGAAGCAGGATAGTAGATTGTGAAAGGATGGACGAGAATTATGGCTAGAAAAGAGATTTCAACGTATATCTGGAATCCCGAAGTCGAGTGTATGGACCCGGAGAAGATGAGGGAGCTGCAGAGCGACCGCCTGGTGAAGTGCGTGAACTACATGTATGAGCGTGTTCCCTATTATGCGGCCAAGATGAAGGCCGCCGGCCTTGTTCCCGGTGACATTAAAGGAATTGAAGATCTTTACAAGCTTCCGTTCACCGATAAGTTCGATTTCCGCGATAATTATCCATTCGGCACACTGGCGGTTCCCCGTGAGGAGATTGTCCGGTTCCATGCATCTTCCGGTACAACGGGCCGCATGAAGGTTGTCGGTTATACCAAAAATGACATTGATCTCTGGACCGAATGCCTGTGCCGTTCGATGGCCAGGAGCGGCGTCGAAAAGGGTGATATGGTACAGATAGCCTATGGTTACGGTCTCTTCACAGGCGGTCTCGGGCCGCATTATGCCTGCGAACCTCTGGGCGCGACAGCCATACCTGTGTCGGGCGGCAATACGCCCCGGCAGATTCAGATACTCCGCGAGTGGCAGCCTTCGGTTATTATGTGCACGCCGTCCTATTGTCTGCATATTGCCGATGAGATGGACGCCATGGGCGTGGGACCGGATGAGATTCACTTGAAGTCGGGTATTTTCGGAGCAGAACCATGGACCAAAGAGATGCGGGATCAGATTGAGACGAAGATGCATCTGCGCGCTTTTGATATCTATGGTCTCTCGGAGATCTGCGGGCCGGGTGTCGGCTGCAGCTGTGATAAATCAGATCTCCTGCATCTTGAAGTGGATCACTTCATCCCGGAGATTGTTGACACTGAGACCGGAAAGCCTCTGGGCGAAGGGGAACTGGGCGAACTTGTATTCTCCTCTGTAACCAAAGAGGGCACGCCGCTTCTTCGTTACAATACGCATGATCTTACCCGGATTTATTATGGAAAATGCGAGTGCGGCCGTACATCTCCGCGTATGGAAAAGGTGACGGGACGTGCCGATGACATGCTTATCATCCGCGGCGTCAATGTATTCCCGTCGCAGATCGAAGCCGTTATGCTGACCTACAGTGAAGTGGAACCGCACTATGTAATCTACGTGGACCGCGTGAATAATCTCGACCGTATGACGGTCAAGGTGGAGATGTCTTCTTCGTTCTTCTCGGACTCCATCAAAGAGATCGAGCATATTGAGAGACGTATGGCTGAAGACATTGCATCGATTACCGGGATTCATGCGAAGATTTCTCTGTGTGAACCCAGAAGTCTTCCTCGCTCCGAGGGTAAGATCAAGCGTGTGTACGACCAGCGCTTTACCACTTGATCCCGTGCGTTTGCCGGGCGGACATTGTATAATGCTTATATGTGATACGAGTAGTTTGGTAGGAATGTAGGAGTCATAAAGCATATGGAACATACGACTGGACATGATAAAGCTGCCGGCCGGATCTCACGCGTGGGAATTCTGGGTCTGGGCCTGATCGGGGGGTCTCTTGCGAGAGCTTTCCGTCAGAAGGCCCATGTGCCTTTTATCGCTGCGATGGATACGGTTGCCGCATCCGGCGCCCGCGCCTTATCAGACGGCGTCATTGATGCATTCGCGGTTCCCTCGGAAGGATATTCGATATTCGACGGGTGCGACCTGGTTCTTCTGTGTACGCCTCTACAGTCGATTGTGGATATTCTGCCGCAGCTTTCACAGCTGAAGATTGGTATTATCTCTGACGTGGGCTCGGTTAAAGAGCCGGTTATGGCAGTAGTGGATCTCCCGAATTTTATCGGCGGACATCCTATGGCCGGGTCGGAAAGACAGGGGTATACCTGTTCGATTGCATCTCTTTTCGAGAATGCCCTCTATGTTCTTTGTGTCGGTGATAATTGTATGGTTCCGGCTTCGGCGCTTCGGAATTTTGAAGAACTGATCTCACAGATCGGGGCAACGCCTGTCCGGATGGCGGCGCTTGAACACGATAAGCGTGTTGCGACGATTTCGCATCTTCCGCATATTGCCGCATCCGCGCTCTCGCTTTTAGCGGCGCGTCTCGATGACGGACAGCTCGCAGCCCTTGCAGCCGGCGGTTTTCGGGACATCACCCGGATCGCATCTTCGGATTCCTCTCTCTGGGCAGGAATAACACAGGCGTCATCGCCGGTACTCGTACCGGTGCTGTCCATGTATATTGATCTTTTAAAGCAGGTAAAAAACGAACTCGAGAGACAGGATACCCGTGCGGTTGAAGCGTTTTTCGCGCAGGGCGCTTTTTACAGGAACAGCCTTCCGACCAGCGGCAGAGGAGCTCTCGATGCGACGGCTTCCCTTACGGTATATCTCGAGGATAAGCCCGGATCCCTGGCTTCTATTACGACTCTTCTTGGTCAGAAGAATATCAACATCCGCAACATTAATATTCGTAATTACCGCACGTATGAGGGCGGTCAGCTCCACTTGCTGCTTGGCGACAGCGGACAGGCGGTCGAGGCATATTCTCTTTTGAAGGAGGCCGGTTATGAGTGTGACTAAATACGGGTTGATAGGACATCCATTAGGACACAGTCTTTCGCCTTATATTCATGAACGGATTATGGATGCTGCCGGCATCCGCGGCCGGTATGAGTTATATGATATACGGCCGGAGGAGCTTGCCAAGAATCTTCCGCTTCTGATGAGGGACCTTGATGGCTTTAACTGCACGATCCCATACAAGATGGACGTAATCCCTTACCTGGACAGCCTCGATGATACCGCGGCCCGCTATCATGCCGTTAATACGGTGATGGACCGGCGCGGATACAATACGGACCGCGACGGATTCCTCTCGGCGGGCCTCGATATGGCCGGTAAGAAGGTGCTGGTTCTCGGCGCCGGCGGAGTGGCCCATATGATGGCGCATGAGGCGCTTGCCCGGAAGGCAAAGGTCTGGATTTATGCCAGGGATCAGATGAAGGCGCATAAGTTTGCGGAGGACTTGCGGGCTGCAGGCTGGGAATCTGTGTCGGTATTTGCAGAAGAGGAGCTTCATGAAGCTCGTGATATGGACGTCCTTTTGAACGGGACGCCGATTGGTATGTGGCCTTTCTGCGGAGAAATGGCTTCTCCGGCCTCTCTTTTCAGGACGGGCCAGCAGGTTTTTGATACGATCTATAATCCGGCCGCGACGAAGTGGGTTCTTCATGCCAAAAAGAACGGGGCCCATGCGGAAGGCGGACTTACCATGCTTTTCTGGCAGGCTGTGGCTGCGCAGAAGATATGGCATCCCGATAAGAAGTTCGATGAAGCGCGGCTCCTTCCCATCCTTCCGGAATTGTCCCGCGAGATGCTTCATCATTTTCCTGTCAAATATGTCTTTACCGGCTTCATGGGGGCCGGCAAAACGACGATATCCAAAGAGGCCGCCCGTATTCTCAAGATGCATGTCTATGATCTCGACGAGCAGATTGAAAAAGTGCGCGGATGTTCAGTGGACGATATTTTCGCCCGGGACGGGGAAGCAGGATTCCGGAGACTGGAGACCCAGGTGCTGGAAGAATTGCTTTCGAGAGAAGGCTCCGCCCTCATTTCGGCAGGCGGAGGTACGATTCTTCAGGAAAAGGCGCGTGCGAGTATCCGCACGCACGGCGCGATGGCTGTGTATCTTCATGCTTCTCTCGACTGCCTGTGGATGCGGGTCGGGAACGGGACAGGGCGTCCGCTTCTCGGTGATCTGCGTGAAGAGGAGGGCACTCGATTTACGAAGGTGGCGAGCCTCTATGAGGTGCGGCTGCCTGAATATGAGAGTTATTGCGATATTCGAATCAATGCAGAAGGAGACCCCGATGCTGTAGTCCGAAATGTGATTTCAGCACTTGGATATGGAGGATAGAGTATGATTTTAGTACTTAAAACGGGTGTTACTAGAGAAAAAGTTGAGGAGCTCTGCTCCTATTTACAGTCAGCATACGGCGTACAGACCAATCCGATTTACGGTTCTCAGACAACGATCTTAGGTCTTGTCGGGGATACGCAGTCGATCGAAGTTGAACAGATGGAGCTCCTCGATGAGGTGGAGCGCGTCATGAAGGTGCAGGAACCGTATAAGCGCGCCAACCGCAAGTTCCATCCGGACAACACAATCGTCCGTATCGGTGATGCGGAATTCGGCGGGGAAAAGATCGTTGTCTGCGCCGGCCCGTGTTCTGTCGAGTCCGAGGAGCAGCTCGTCGGTATTGCCGAATCGGTAAAAGCATCCGGGGCAACACTTCTCCGGGGCGGCGCCTTTAAGCCGAGAACCTCGCCTTATGCTTTTCAGGGTCTTAAGGCAGAAGGCCTTATGTATCTGAAGCGCGCACGTATCAAAACCGGTCTTCCTGTCGTGTCCGAAATAACCAATCCCTCACAGCTCGAGCTCTTCATGGAGTTCGTCGATGTCGTCCAGGTTGGCGCCAGAAATATGCAGAATTTCGAGCTTTTGAAGGAACTTGGCCGGATTAACAAGCCAATTCTCCTGAAAAGAGGATTTTCCAATTCAATTGAAGAGCTTCTTATGTCCGCCGAGTATATAATGTCAGGAGGAAACACACAGGTTATCCTGTGTGAGCGCGGTATCCGTACCTTTGAGACGGCGACCAGAAACACTCTCGATATCAGCGCGGTCCCGATTCTTAAGTCCAGAACGCATCTGCCGGTTGTCGTTGACCCGTCTCACGCAGGCGGACTGGCCTGGCTGGTAGAGCCGCTTTCGAAGGCAGCAATCGCTGTCGGAGCGGATGGTCTTATTATCGAAGTCCATAACGACCCCAAACATGCGCTTTCCGACGGACCTCAGTCACTGACTCCGGAGGCATTCGCAGAACTAATGAAGAATCTTGCACCTGTCGCGCAGGCGGTTGGACGCAAGATATAAGGAGGAGAAATTATGCCGCAAATCATGGCAAACACCAACAACGAGAACTATCCGATTCATATTCGCACAGGTGCGCTCCTGCAGCTCGGTGAAATAGCTGCTGCGACCGTCAAAGGTAAAAAAGCGATTATTATCACGGATACGAATGTGGCTGAGCTATATCTGGAGAAGGCGGTTGCGTCACTCAAGGCAGCGGGATTCTCCGTATCATCCTGTGCGGTTCCCGCAGGGGAGTCATCCAAGTCCCAGGAAATGTTATTTATGCTCTATTCACAGTTCCATGAAGCCGGTATTACGCGTACCGATCTGATTGTTGCCCTTGGCGGCGGCGTTGTCGGGGATCTTACCGGATACGCCGCATCCTCGTATCTTCGCGGATGCCCTCTGATCCAGGTACCTACGACGCTTCTGGCGCAGGTGGATTCCTCCATCGGCGGAAAGACAGGCATCGATCTTCCTTTCGGCAAGAATCTTGTCGGCGCTTTCTATCAGCCCAAGGCTGTCGTTATTGATCCGAGCGTTCTGTCCACTTTGTCGAGAGGCAGAATGGCGGAGGGCATGTCTGAAGTAATTAAGTATGGCTGTATCAGGGACGAGATGCTGTTCGAGTCCATTGAAAAAGGTACTTTCGACCTTGAGTGGATTCTCCAGCGCTGTATCCGCATTAAGACGACTGTCGTACAGAATGATGAGTTTGACGTGGGCGAACGTATGATCCTGAACTTTGGACACACGCTCGGACACGCTGTCGAGAAAGTCACCGGATTTACCAAGCTGACCCACGGGGAAGCTGTTGCAATCGGCATGGTATATGCATCTGTTATCGGTGAGCAGGCCGGCATTACGCCGGAAGGAACCACGGCCAGAATCCGCAGTGTCCTTGCCCGCTGGAAGCTGCCGCAGTCCATGGATTTAGATGCTGAAGAGATCTACACGGCCATGCTTTCCGACAAAAAGAAGATGTCCGGCAAGATCTACTATGTACTCCTTAAGAAGATCGGGGATGCGGCCACCTATCCTATGTCTGCCACTGTCCTCAAGACCAATCTTACTAAAGCCATTGAAGCGGTTCAGAAGATGGGGGATGTATCCTAAGAGGATTTACCCCGGAAAAAATCCTGACAGGAGGAATCAACTATGCAGCCAAGCATCATAGTCCTGCCCGGTAATCTGACGGGTCCTGTACGGGTGCCGCTTTCTAAAAGTCTTCTGCACAGGTCGCTTATCTGTGCAGCCATGGCGGGGGATCTTACACTTTCGGATCTTGGGGGTGGTGTCCTGTCTGATGATATCAATACTACGAAAGAATGTCTTTCGACGATCATATCCGCTAGAGTAGAACTGGGTCACGGAAGAGTATTCTCTTCTGATGACCCGGTTACTTTCTCGTGCAGGGAATCCGGATCAACCTTACGGTTTCTGGTGCCGCTTGTAGCAGTCCTTGGAATTCCTTCCTATATCGTCGGAGAGGGGAGGCTTCCGATGAGGCCTCTCCGGGAATACCTTTCGATTTTCGATGGTAAGGATGTATCCCTCGATTTCCCTGACAAGGATCTGTTTCTTCCCCTTCGGGTCTCAGGCCGGCTGAAGCCGGGAACCTTCAAAGTACCCGGGCATATCAGTTCACAATACATCTCGGGACTTCTTATGGCTTTGCCGCTTCTGGAGGCGTCGTCTGACATTCTGCTGACTACGCCGCTTGAATCGGAGCCATATGTTGAGATGACCAGAGATGTGATGAGATCTTTTTGCGTGGAGGTTGAAAAGACAGCAGGCGGTTATCATATCCCCGGCGGTCAGAGCTACCGGCGGACGGAAGCCTACCGGGCAGAGCCTGATTTTTCACAGGCGGCCTTCTGGATTGTAGCTGAATATCTCGGAAACAGTGTGTCGGTACTCGATCTGCCGGTCCATTCATCACAGGGCGACAGGGAGATCTGCAGCCTGATTGAGAGACTTAAGGAAGCGTCCCTCGCGGCAAGTGGCGGGGATGATGTGACGGTAGAAGTTGATGTCTCCCAGATACCGGATCTTGTGCCGGTATTTGCTGTTGCAGCTGCTGCGACACATTGCGTTACGCGCATTACGCATGCTCATAGGCTCAGGATCAAGGAGTGCGACCGACTTGCGGCGACACACGATCTTCTTTCCAGGCTCGGCATTGCCGTCGTGGAGACGGATGACGGACTTATTATCAGCGGACGCCTGAATATTCCGGGGGAACCCCTTTTCAAGGCGTGTGATGTGGACTCTTACCATGATCATAGAATGGTTATGGCGGCCGCCATTGCGGCGACGCGTGCGAACGGTCCCATATGTATTTCGGATTACCATGCGGTTAACAAATCATACCCGGATTTTTTCCAGAATTTTCGTAATGCAGGAGGAATAGCCGATGAGCTCGATGTGGGGAAATAAGGTCAGAATCAGTCTTTTCGGTGAATCGCACGGAAAAGGTATCGGCGTCGTCATCGACGGACTTCCATCAGGTGTGCCGCTGGATATCGATAAGATCCGCGAACATATGAAGCGGCGCGCGCCCGGGCAGCAGGCCTGGTCTACCAAGCGCGAAGAACATGACCTTGCGGAGATTCTCTCCGGTTTTTATCAGGGAAAAACGACGGGGACGCCGCTTTGCGCCATTATTCGAAACACGGATACAAGGTCGCAGGATTATTCTGACCTTGCTGCCAAACCCCGGCCCGGACATGCCGATCTTACGGCGCTCGCGCGTTATAACGGTGCCAATGACCCCCGGGGCGGCGGCCACTTTTCGGCCCGCATCATGGCTCCCTTCACGTTTGCCGGCGCGGTGTGCCTGCAGATCCTGGAACAGCGCGGCATTCAAGTAAGAGGCCATATCTATGAGATTGCCGGGATTTCCGACACGCCTTACGATATGATGTCACTTCCGGAATCCGTGGCAGATAAAGAACTTCCGGTCCTTTCAGATGAACAGGGCGTGAAGATGGCAGCTGCCATAGAAACGGCGCGCATGGAGCTGAATTCAGTGGGCGGTATCGTCGAGTGTCTTGCGGCAGGATTTCCTGCCGGACTGGGACATCCGATTTTTGACAATATAGAGAGCCGTCTTGCGTCGATTCTGTTCGGCGTTCCCGCCGTTAAAGGTGTGGAATTCGGCAGAGGATTTGCCGTTGCCAGGGCGAACGGTGCTGAGAACAATGATCACCCCCGGATTTCTGAAAAGGGAATCCGCCTGACCACCAATCACGGCGGCGGCGTCGAGGGCGGTATATCCAATGGTATGCCGATCGTCGTGCGATGCGCCTTTAAGCCGACTTCTTCGATATCAAGGCCGCAGGATACAATCAACCTTGAGACGATGCGCAATGATACGCTGACACTTAAGGGCAGGCACGATCCCTGTGTTGTGCCGCGTGCCGTTCCGATCGTTGAAAGCGCCATGGCTATTGCACTTCTGGACTTGATGGAGGAGGGCTGATATGAGAGGCAAAGATTCTGTACCGGTCATTCTTCTGATCAATGGCCCGAACCTGAATATGCTCGGCAAACGAAGTAAAGAACATTACGGAAGCTTCACACTTGCGCAGGTCGAGAGTGCTTTTTCCACGAAGGCCGCAGCACTTGGCGTGAAGCCTCAGTTTTTCCAGTCCAACAGCGAGGGTGCCCTGGTGACTGCGATTCAGGAGTCCATGGGATATGCATCGGGAATCGTCATTAACGCCGGCGCCTATACACATTACAGTTATGCCATTCTGGATGCACTTCTTTTGTGCGGGCTGCCGGTTATGGAGGTTCATATATCCAACATCCATAAGCGTGAAGCATTCCGCAACACATCGGTTATCCGGCCGGCCTGCGTCGGTCAGATCTACGGGCTCGGGATGGACAGTTATCTTGTCGGTCTCGAAAAGCTGGTAACCGGGCATGTTTTGCCTGCGCTTTATAAGACGGAAGATGGAAAGACTTCTTCTGACGCCGGCGCGGGTTCCTATGCCGGTGCGGGCACCCATACGGCGGAAAGCGGGGCTGCCCTGGCGGCGCTTCGCACGCAGATCAGTGAGGTTGACGCCGAGCTGATGAAGATATTCAACCGGAGAATGGATATAGCCCAGGAGATTGCCCATACCAAGATCCACTCCAAGGCAGCCGTCTATGACGCCCTGCGGGAGGCGGAGGTATCCGATCTTGCCCGTCAGCGCGCCGGGGAGGATATGGCGACACGCGTGGATTCGCTGATGAAGACCATGATGCGTATCTCCCGGGAAAAACAGTATGATATACTTCTTCCCAATGACCGCAGCTGGAAGATCGGCCAGCAGCTTGCCGCTGCCGGCACCTCGCTTTCCATGATCAGGAAAGCCGCCTTCTGCGGGACCAGAGGTTCTTATTCAGAAGCAGCTGCCCGGAAATTATTCCCCGATGCGGATTTGCTTGAAATGCATACATTTACCCAGGCCTGCGAGCTGGTTCTGTCCGGCGGCGCGGATGCAGCTGTGCTGCCTCTGGAGAATTCGACGGCAGGTACGGTCGATAACGTATATGAGCTTCTCCAGAAGAAGAGCCTTCATATTGTGCGTGCCGCATCGATAACCGTGGCGCACAAGCTGGCGGTTCTGCCCGGCACAAAGCTTGAAGATATCAAGGTGGTCAAAAGCCACCCCCAGGCTATTTCCCAGTGTTCGGAAAGTATTCACCTGCATAGGTGGGATACCCTGTCGTCGGATAACACAGCTTTTGCGGCGCAGGAGGTAAAAGAGAAGGGCGAAAAGTCCCTGGCCGCTATCTCGTCGGAGGAAGCCGCGTTAAGGAACGGTCTGGAGATTCTGCCTGTTGAGATATGCAACACATCCTCCAATCAGACCCGCTTCATAGCAGTTACCAAAGAGCTTATTATCACGCCGGACGCAGACCGCATCAGCACACTCCTGCATCTTCCTCACCGGACTGGCGCGCTGGTTGCCGCCCTCGAGGTATTTGCGGACCGCGGCCTGAATTTATCATCCCTGTTTTCAAGGCCGATCCAGGACACGCCCGGCGAGTATTCGTTCTTCCTTGATTTTATTTGTCCCTCGATGGGGCAGGATGCGCTGCTTGCCCTCTATCAGCTCTCCGCGGAGATGCCGTACATTAAAGTTCTGGGCTGGTATGTCGAAGAATAATTACAATTAGAAAAGGAGTAGATACATGAGTGAGAATACGAACTATACAACTGTTCCCCCAGCGAAAAAAATGTCCGGATGGGTTATTGCCCTGATTGTGGGCGGCGCCCTTTTAGTGGTCGGCCTTTTCATAGCTGTTATCTTTGCGTTTATCTCAGCGTTTTCGAGTACATCCTCGACTTCCATAACTTCATACGGAAGGGATGGGTACGTGGCCGTTCTTCATATTGAAGGCACGATAACAAGCGCCGAACCTGCTTCTTCATTTCTTTCCGGAACAACCTCGTATGATCAGAAGTTCCTGATGGCGACAGTGGAAGATCTGATGGCAGACCCTGACAACAAAGGAATTATGCTCTATATTGACACGCCCGGCGGTGAAGTCTACGCAACGGATGAACTCTATCTGAAGCTTATGGAATACAAAGAGACGACCGAACGGCCGATCTATTCCTATTGTGCAAGTATGGCGGCTTCCGGCGGATACTATCTTGCAGCCACTTCCGATAAGATCCTGATGAACCGCAACTGCATGACCGGTTCCATTGGCGTTACCGCAGGAACCTATATTGATATTTCGGGCTTTCTTGATAAGCAGGGTATCAAAACAACTTCGATTTATGTCGGCAAAAACAAGACAATGGGAAGTTATTTTGAAGGCTTTACAGCAGAGCAGAAGGAAATTTATACAAGCATCTTAGAGGAGACGTATGACCAGTTCGTCCAGGTCGTTGCCGACGGACGCTCCATGACAGCAGAAGAAGTTGAAAAGCTCGCAGACGGCCGGATTTACTCGCCCAAACAGGCGGTGGCCAATGGTCTTGTCGATGAAATCATGCTTTATGAAGATGCTCAGGTGATGATGCTTTCTGACAGCGATCTATCTGAAGAGACACCGTTTGTCGATCTCGTACCTGTTGTTGAACTGAGTCTCGGAGATATTTTCGGTATTATATCCGAAATGAAAAAGACCGATCTGGATTCCTATCTTTCCCTTCTTGATATGCCGGTTGACGGGCCTGCCTACTATTACGTCGGGCCTTAAGACAAAAGGATGTTTATCCGGATATGAACAAATGAAAAAATGAATAATAGCATAATAGAAAAGTCCCGCGTTACGGGAGTTGAGGAGTATAAGTGAATCAACCAATAAACGAAATACAGGATGCACAGGTTAACGAAATACAGGATGCACAGGCAAGCGAATCAATGGATGCGCCGGTAAGTGAATCCGGAAACAACACGAATCCTGTCGTGTCCCCGGTGGAGTCCAATGTGGAACCCAATGTGGCGCCTGCGACGGAGCCCAAGGCTCCCAAAAAACATTCGGTGTTCTATTCGATCTGGACTGTCCTTTATCCACTTTTTCTATTTTTGGGGATTCAGGTCGCGGCAGGCGTTTTTGTTGTCATTTTTTATCTGTTCACGGTTACTTTTCCCCAGGCAAACATGGGGATCGATCCTGTTGTTGCTGCCCGGCAGATGCAGGACTTCATCATCAGTAAATCCACCTGGTTTGTACTTGTCTGTGATGGCCTGATTCTTCCGCTTTTTATCTTTATGTATTTGCGTCAGATAAAAGGGAAAAGGAGGCCTGTACTTTCGTCGTTCAAAATTTCGGATTATCTCCTGGTGGCGGCCTTAGCCGTGTTTGCAGATTTTGCTGTCACTTATATCATTATCGCTTTTAATCTTGCACAGTATTTCCCGGACTATGAAGCTCTTATGGGCGGGATTGTAAACAGCCCGCTTATCCTTCAGATCATTGCCGTCGGCATTGTCGCACCGGTGGTAGAGGAGTTCCTTATGCGCGGCGTCATACTGAACCGGCTTCTCGGGTTTGTCCGAGTGCTGCCTGCAGTTATTATCCAGGCTGTCCTTTTCGGCGTGATTCACTTGAACCTTTTGCAAGGCATGTATGCCGCCCTTCTGGGACTCCTCATGGGCTATCTTTATGTCAAATATGGTTCGATCCTGATGACTATCGTTTTTCACATTACACTGAACACGCTGTCTGTCGTCCTGCCGGAAAGCTTCGGCGCGGGCTTGAATCCATTCGCGATTCTGATACCGGCGATTCTTCTGACAATCGGCACCCTGTGGCTCATCAACCGCCGCGACAACTCGAAGCTGTATATCAGGGATGCAAAAGCAGAGACGGTTCTTCAGGAAAAGTAATATTAGGAAAGAAAACAACAGCCCTTCAGGCCTGGGCCGGATATTTCCGACGTCAGGTCTAAAGGGCTGGGTACTTTCATATGGGCTGTTACACGCCGGATGCGGCCCTGACCCAGATGCTGGCAGATCCGCCCTTCACATAAAAACGGCCTTTTCCTTCGTCGGAAAGCGTAAGCTGATCTGAAATCCTGCCGGTAATGTCTTTCCAGACCGTGCCTTTTGCAGCTGCTCCGAAATCCAGATCCTTATAACCGTCATCTCCGTTACTGATGATGGCCGCCAGTCCTGATTCCGGATGATCTGTGTCTCCCATTCTTTGCCACGCAATAACGTTTGGATTGTCGAAGATATCAATTTGTTCTCCATACGCACATTTGCTGCGGGCGAAAAGAAATGCATCGAGTTCGTCTTTGCGGGCGGGAATCGCGTCCGGACCGCCGATGCCATAATAGTCACCATAAAAGACACACGGATAACCGTCTTTTCGGAAAAGAATCAGCGCATAAGCAGACATCTTGAACCAGGAAGCAATATAGGATTCCAACGCCTGATGTCGCTGCGAGTCATGGTTATCAACAAAAGTAACGACATTCATCGGATTGCTTTTCACAAGTGTTCCATCAAAAATAGTCCGCAGATCATAATCCCTGCCCCGATTTGCCGCCTCGAAAAGATTGTAATGCAGCGGCACATCAAAGAGGTCGAGACAGAAGTTCTCGTCATCCAGATACTTGCGAAGCAGCTCCTTATCATCTTTCCAGTATTCAGCCACCGTGAAAAAGGGGCGTTTTGCATATTCGTTCATGCTCTTTACAAAAAGCTTAATAAAATCCTCATTGATATGCTTGACCGCATCAAGACGCATGCCGTCGAGAGACAGCTCATCACAGATCCACTTGCCCCAGGCAATCGTCTCCGAGACGACGTCCGGGTGGTGATAGTCGATGTCGGCGAACATCAGATAATCATAATTGCCCAATTCCTGATCTACATTGTCGGAAAAAGACTTGTTCTCTCCGACAATCCGGTAAATCGACGACTTGCCGGTCTTCTGGTCATAATCCGTCGCTGTGAAATGCTGCCATCCCCAGGTGAACTTGGAATATTTGCCGTTGCGGCCCGGAAAATCAAATTTGGTCCAGGCTGTAATCGTAAAGGAGTCGGAAACATCCTGCTCCCGGTTCTGCCGGTTGACCTCAATTACCTGGATATCCTCCGTCGTGTCAGCACCGGCCTTGTGATTCAACACAACATCCGCATATACGCGGAGCCCGTTTGCATGGAGGGCAGCGACAGCATCCTTCAGGGATTTCTTATCGCCGTATTTGGTGGCGATAGTGCCCTTTTGATCGAATTCGCCCAAATCATACAGATCATATACGCCGTATCCGACATCCTCAGAAGATGTTCCCTTGGAACAGGGCGGAAGCCAGACACCGGACACACCGAGCGACGCCAGATGTGCGGCGTCATTTTTGAGACGTTCCCACTGTTTCTGGTCGGCCGGCAGATACCATTCAAAATATTGAAACATTATATAGTTATTCATGAGTTATTGTCCCCTCTTATCGTTTGCTTATCATTAATCAAGAAAAGTATATACAGAAAGATAAGAGATGTATATATGCAACGTACAATAAGGAACAAACATTCGGTAATCCTGTTGAAATTGATAGAAGATTCGTATACGATAATGAGTAGAAACAGAGGGCATATTAAGTCGGTAAAAACTGATGCCTGATTGAGTATGAAAAAATAGATACCTTGTTAAGTCGGGGGAAACACCATGAATGAAGATATGATTTCTTTTCTCTGCCGGGCCAAAAAAGCTACCTATGCCGGACACGGGGCCGAAGCGATACCGAGCCGTCCGTCCTCGCATGACCTGATCCACACGGAAGGCGAGCTGACATACATAGACAGCTATCTGGGCGGCGAACGATTCTCCGGAGAGGAAGCACTTTGGCAGGCGGGGAAGCCCGTGTGGGCAATGAACTATACCGGCCGCGTGACAGGCCAGCCATTTTCCGGCGATTTCCTGAAAGATGCGCTCGCTCATGTCCCGAAGGACATCCCATACCGAGGACCCTCATTCTATACAGATGGGACCTACAAGTACGAAATGACCGTTGAAGGAGACATATCATGGTTTACCGGATACGAGAAAATCACACTCGACGGTCGAATGATCTATGAACTGTATTTTCACGGGGGAACAGTAGTGTGATTGATAGAGTATATGAATTGGGTATTGAAATCCGATCACCGCATCAGGCAACGGAATTGGGCGGAAGAATCAGGCCGTCGGAACCGGCTGTCGAATGTAGTCAAGTGCATTTAAGAACAGTCAAATAGCAGTCAAATATACAGAAAATGAATTGACATAGATTGATCCTGCCTGTATAATTTAGCGTGCGTCAGAAAAGTCGCGGATGTAGTTCAATGGCAGAACTCCAGCTTCCCAAGCTGACCACGCGGGTTCGATTCCCGTCATCCGCTCCAGTTCTATACGAGAACCTGCTTTCATAGCTCAGATGGTAGAGTGCATCCTTGGTAAGGATGAGGTCACCAGTTCGATTCTGGTTGAAAGCTCCAAGATTACCCCGATCGCTATTTGTGGTCGGGGTTTTCGTTATTTTGAGAGACAAAACAATCCGGCGTTGACATGAAATGAGAATCATCAATTCAACTTCATTTGACAGAAAATAGTTTTGCGAACAGAAATATTTGATGTCGACTTAGCTTAGCTGTGCTATTTATGCTTCAATCGAGTAAAATGATAGGAACATTAAATAGTCAGGAGAGCACGATGGAGATTCCGCGCAAAGAAACGCTTGAAATCGAATTCAAAAGTGACAGCAAACGGTTTCCAGACAAGGAACTGATTGAAGAAGCAGTTGCATTTTCCAACACAAGTGGAGGGCTTCTGTATCTTGGTGTTGAGGATGATGGAACAATCACGGGGCTTCACCCTGTGCATAAGGATCTTATTGGGTTATCAGCACTTATTGCTAATAATACAAGACCTACGCTTCGTGTTTCTGTTTCAATGATGGAAAAAAACAACAAAAAAATAGCCGTCATAAGAATACCCCAATCAAGTCAGCTTGTTTCCACAGTGGATGGGTACTATGCGCGCAGGCAGCTAAAGCTGGACGGATCTCCGGAAAAGGTGGCAATGGAACCATCCGATGTTACTTCACGATTATCTTATATCGGAGCGTATGATACAACGGATCAGATAATTATGGGATTGGAGCCGAATTCAGCGCTGAATCCTGTAGAACGAGCCAGACTTCGCGATATTATCCGGCAATACCAAGGCGATTCCATTCTTTTGGAACTGAAAGATTCGGATTTGGATAAAGCACTTGGCTTTGTAAAAATGGTCGATGGAAAATTGAAGCCAACCATTACAGGAATTCTTATGATAGGCTATGAAGAGGCCATCACTGAGTATGTACCGACGCATGAAGCGGCTTTTCAGGTAATGTCAGGAACGGATGTTTTGGTTAATGAATTTTTCCGGACCCCAATGCTTAAGCTTTTTGAAACACTACTGGTTATGTTTAGAGCACGGGTTGAAGAAAAAGAATTTATGGCTGGACTAATCCGTGTTCCGGTTCCGAATTATGATGAAAAAGTATTCCGGGAAGCCCTCGTAAATGCATTGATCCATCGCGATTACAATCTTCGAGGTGCGGTTTATATTCGCTTTGAAAAGCAATACCTTAACATTTCAAATCCAGGGGGCTTTGTGGAAGGTGTTACACTCAAGAATCTGTTAGTTACCGAACCCAAACCGCGGAATCGAAGTTTGGCAGATGCTACAAAGAGAATCGGTATTTCTGAAAGAACCGGAAGAGGAATTGACGCCATTTATTATGGACTGGCCCGATTTGGCAGTCCGCTCCCGGATTATTCCCGGTCAGATCGAACCTCAGTCGTTCTTAGAATTCGCAGCAATGCTTTGAACGAAGCATTTATGAAACTCATTTTCGAGGAGCAAAATAAAAGACAAAAATTATTTGAACTGGATGAGATGATACTTTTATCCAAACTATTTTTTGAGCGCAATCTGAAGATAGATGAATTGTCGGATATCATTCAGAAAAACATAGCAGAGACCCGTGAAAGTGTAGAAGGCTTGGTTGAGACAGGACTGGTAAAAGCACATGGACAGGGCAAAGGTCGATTCTACACATTAAGTCAGGATTCCTATTCTCAAACAGGGAAGAAAAGCGCATATGTGCGGCAGCAGGGATTTAGCAACATTCAAAGAGAAGAGATGATTAAGAATTTTGTTATAACGTATGAAAAAATAACGCGTGCAGATGTGATTGAACTTTGCCGCGTTACAAAAGATCAGGCATATATAATTCTTTCCAGCATGGTAAAAAAGGGGATTCTAAAGAAGTGCGGGGCGGGGAAAGGTACTTTCTACGCTTTGAATGATTAAGGTTTTTACGCGTAAAAACGCGTAAAAACGCGTAAAAACGCGTAGCGTCGTATGACGTAGCAAACTTCGGTGTCTCCGGATAGCTCTGATAAAGAAAATGCAAACACAGGGAATATTGTGTAAAACTGGAACAGTAAAAATTTGCTGCGATTGTCACAATTTTGTAAATTGTTCGTTTTTGTTTCGTTTCATTGTAACGGTATGATTAACTTTTTGCCTCAAGAGACCCGAAAACAGGCTGTTTTTGCCTTGAAAATAAACGTCAGGTTACCTTTGAAAGATCCTTGTTAAGGATGAGGTCATCGGTTCGATTCCAAATTTCAGAACATTTTGAAGAGAAAATTTACTGTATTTCATGCTGATCGAAGAGATTATTTTCGCGCTATATCTCCAATATTCGAGTGCGTTTATGCGCAGGGAAGCCCCTTTTCTATTTCAAATGTAATTGCTGTTTAAATGCTTCATGGAAAACGTTTGAGAAAATCACATTTGCAGAAGACACTATATCGTTGAGTCACGAAGAAATCGTCAATATTTTTAAACCGCTCCGGACGTATTCTTTCTGTGGTATTCAAGACTGCAATATACACCTGGAATATGCGAGTTGCATAGAAGGGTAGTCTCAGGAAAGATTTTACTTGAATTTCTCCAGAAAAAACATTGATATTGCTTTAGGTGGTGAAAATATGATAAAAACTACACCGATGTTAAAGGATGAACTAGAAGTTAAGTTCGAAGTAGATAAAAATCCGCCGGATTATGCAGCCTTTGAAATTAAATACAGATTGCTTCCCATCCCGTACGAAATCACATTGTACGACATGCCGTCACTTTTTGCCGGGAAAATTCATGCAGTGAATCTTAAGCATCTTACTGCCCGGCTTGCACAGTCCGGTTATATTCCTGAAGGAAAGCAAATCACGATAGAAGATTTAGAAGAAATGCTTCGCAAGCGCTTTTCAAATATCGACTTTGTGCAGGTTAAGCAGGACGTCTTGCCATTTATCAAGAATCCCGGTGCCCTGGATGTTTGGAATACAGACTTTTTCTGCGAAATAACAAAAAGTCTGAAAGCAGATACCTGAAAATGAATCTGTCAGCCCACGTTGAGACGGCAGTATTGCTGTCAGGAAAAGACAGATACATTTAGATTTTACGGAGGTCAGGTTCGTATGAAGGAGTTTAAATCATTGAAGTTGACAGAAAAGTCATAAAAGCGGATTACACATATGCAGAGAGAAAAATAACAGGTTATGTTGGAATGTCCCGGTGTCACATTTCTGACGGATCGAGGAGAAAGGCATCAGCCGGCATAGCTTTCCAACAAAATTGAAATTTGAGGAGGCTCACTATGGAGTTTTTTGATGCAGTAGAACAAAGAAGAACAGCAAGAGATTTCGAAAACGCAGAAATTGACGATCAGGTTCTGGAATCTCAATGATTCAGTTCAGCAGGAATGCTATAAAAATGCCGTACCAAAGCAGTACAAAATGTTAGCTGACGCATCTGCTGTAATAATTCCACTATTCAAACAGAAGACGAACATCCTCGCACCGGAGAATATTTCGCATTTGAACGGACTGGCTTCTATCTGGTGCTGCATTGAAAATATCTTTCTAGCAGCCACGGCAGAGGGGTATGCGTGCAATCTGAGAATACTACTCGGCAACGAAGGAGAATGGTCCAAAAAAGTGCTGGGCTATCCGGACGATTATGTTATGCCATGCTTTATCGGAATCGGGAAACCAAGCCAAAGTACAAAAAAGATCGTTCAAAAAGAAAAACGGAAACAGGATAGAATCCACAAGAACAAATGGTAAACCAGAATTTGCGTATATATTCCGGAGACTGACACGCTAAACATTTCAGGGCTAACCCAAGAAACGTTTGAACATTTTATAAGCACGTATCCCGGGGTGACGGAGCCACGATAACTTTATGCCTCTGTGGTTGCTGGTGCCGGTTTTCACGATTTGCATTTGTCCCGTATTTGTCCCGTTTCAATGTAATTTGACGTTGAATTGAAGTAAACACAGCATTAACTTTCGACCTGAAAAGCCTTGATAACAGGCATTTTTTCAAAAAAGTAAATCTCACATTAACTTTGGAAGATCCTTGGTAAGGATGAGGTCACCAGTTCGATTCTGGTTGAAAGCTCCAAGAAGACCCCGATGGCTGTAGGCGATCGGGGTTTTTGTTGTTTTAACATATAAACGTTATTTCACATATAAACTGTTAAGAGTAAGGTGCGACTTCCTCCAGAGCTTGGGTTATCACTTGCAAACACCTCGCAGATTCTTGTACGCTGGCGGTTCTAGCAAACTGTCTCCGTTTTCTTGTAACAATTTAACGTATATGATATCCTTCTCAAGTAAGAAATTTCGGATCAGAATCGGATCAGAATCGGATCAGAAGATGATTAATTAGATAATCAAAAATCAAGTTCCTATATTTATGAGGACTTAAAATGACAAAAAATTTTACTAGGACGATGTTAAATGATTCAATAATTATTGATAATATAATTACGTTGCATTACTTCGACTACGTTAAGAAATTTTTGGGTATTGAGGAAAGCCACGACTTTTGGGAAATAGTTTATGTCGATTGTGGGTCGATAGAAGTAATCGCTGGTGAAAGCAGTTTTGTATTGGTACAAGGCGAAGCAATTTTTCATGAACCAAATGAATATCATAATATAGTATCAAGAAACGAGTATGCGAGTGTTTTTATTATTACATTTGAAAGTAGAAGCTCTGATATCGACTATTTTCGAAAAAGACGCGTAAGCATAAATATGGAAGGCCGCACTATGATTTCCAATATTTTGAAGGAAGGTCGGCAGGTGTTTGCAGGTGAACTCGATATCATGGATCAGACGGAACTTATTAAGCGTATTGATTCGGTTTATGGCGGCGAACAGATGGTGAAAATGTTACTTGAGTCATTTCTAATAAATATTATCAGAAATGCGCAAAGCCCGTTCGAACTTAATCGAAAGCTTGAAAAAGAAAAAATACAACGATATGAGCAAATCACAAGCGAAATTATTAACACATTAATGCAAAACCTTTATCAGGGAATATCTTTAGATAAAATTTGTGCTGCGCATTCGTATTCGAAAGTCTTTGCTGAAAAAATGTTTAAGAAATGCACCGGATACGGGATTATCAAATATTACAATTCGATGAGAATTGGGGAAGCTAAGCGCTTAATCAGCGAGGGTAAGTATACTTTTATGCAAATTTCTGAGCTGCTTAATTTTGGTTCTCTAGGCTATTTTTCCAGAAAATTCAAACAGTATACTAATATGTCACCTACAGAATACGCAAAATCCGTTAAGGCACGCGCACTTCTTTAATAATGATCATTCAGGAAAAACAGAGAATAGGTTTTTCGACACAACCATCTCCTAATTGTATTTAATTTGCATAATAGTATTCCTTTTTGTTGATAAAAATCACTTTTTAAAAAATTGATAATATATGCAATACATCAATTGATTTGCTAAAAATTAAGAATCCGATTGTGCAAATTTTGATTACTTATTTACGTATACAGTTGGATTTCGTCGGCCGTATAATCGAACCATGCCGATATTGCCATGGCAGACGTATTGGGAATGAAGTTGATTTAGGACAAGAGATATAGGAGGAGAAGGTACAGATGAACAAACTGATAAAAAAAAGTATATCAACGCTTCTTTGCTGCATAATGATCCTTGGTATGAGTGCTTGCTCATCAACAGCTGTTACGGAAAAGACTACTGAAGGCAGCGGATCTTCAGTAGTAAACACCAGTGAATCAACAGATATTTCCACATTGCAGAAATGGGGCGATGCCATAAAGGGCAAATCCGATGGGGAAACGATAACGGTTGCTATGGCAGCGCATCCCTCAACTGATGCTTTTAAGACAATGGAAGATGAGTTCACAAAATTGACCGGCATCAAAGTTGTATGGGATGTTGTTGAAGAAACGAATCTCAAGAACAAACAACTACTTGATGCGCAGGGTGCTGGAAGTTACGATGTATTTATGGTTGACGCCTTCTGGATGAGTGAATATGCATCGAAAGAAGTCCTTGCACCAATCGATACATTTGTAAACGATACGTCTAAGACACCCGCGTGGTTTGATTATGAAGATATAATGCCTGCATATCGTAATGGTATCGCTGGTGCCGGTGGAGTAAATTATGGTATTCCGACGGCTGGTGAAACTAGATTCATCGCTTACCGTACAGACTTGTTTGAAAAATACGGCAAGGAACCACCGAAAACAATGGATGAGTTCTTGGCTTTAGCTCAATTTTTTAATGACAAAGAAGATGGTCTTTATGGTGTGTCTATGCGTGGACAGCGCGGCATACACTTTGCGTCAGGCTGGATGAGCCTCATGTATAACTTTGGCGGCGGTTTCCTTGATCAGTCGACAATTGGCAGTGATAAGGTCGTTGTAACAGCAAATACTCCTGAGACATTAAAATCTCTGCAGTTCTATGTTGACCTCTTGAAATGTGCTCCGCCGGATGTAGGAACATATACGCATGAAGAAGCATTGGGTGCATTCATTGCCGGTAAAACTGCAATGTGGCTGGATGCGACCGCACTTGCAAATCAAATCACGAACACTGAGACTTCCACGGTAGCGGATAAGGTTGCTTTTGTTCCAACTCCCAAAGGTCCTGCCGGTGACGGTGCGGCATTAGCAGGCTGGAACCTGGCGATTCCAAATAGCTCCAAGAACCAGGACGAAGCTTGGGCTTTTATCACATTCATGGCTAGCAAAGAAAAGTCAGTGGATTATGTTAAAGCTGGTGGCGTTGCTACCCGAAGCTCTGTATTTGACAATGCTGAACTTGCTGCACTAAATCCGTCATACCCTGCGCAGAAGGAAGCACTGATTTCTGCTAACGGGCTTGTAGAAAAAGGGTTATCCTAGATCCCGCAACATGATCAGATCGGCCAGATTCTGGACATTGCTGGCGGATATGGCAGTAAAGCACTTGCTGGTGACTTGACCGTGCAGCAAGCGAGCGAACAGATGCAGAAGGATATTGAAGACTTAATTGGCGGATGATCCCGGGGGATCTCATTCAAATATAAAGGAATGGGATCCCCGTTTCTTGCACCTGGGGAGGAAATATGCTGTTTTCAGAAAAACACGAAATAGAAAAGGAACCGGACAAATTATTCCTTTCAAGAAATCCTCATATCAAATTCATAGCTCCGGCAATGGTTTCAATGTTTATTTTAACTATCGTTCCCACCGTTTTCCTATTCATTATGAGCGTAACCAATTATCAACTCGGCTGGAAGTTTGACCGCGCAAAATTTGTAGGTATTGATAACTTTATTCGATTGTTATCGGGAAGAGATCCGGATTTCTGGCATTCGGTGTGGATCAGTTTATTGTTTATGGTTGTTGCTACCAGTATTGAGATGGTCATCGGTTTTCTTTTAGCGATACTCCTCAATTCCTCCGAGTTTAAGCTGAAACCGCTCGTTATCGGATTGATGATAATCCCACTGGCTATGACACCGTCTATTGCTGCTCAGATGTGGAAATTGATGTTCAACTCTGAATATGGAATATTAAATTATTTTTTACAGGTCATATTCGACACTAAGGTTGTTTGGCTGTCAGATACAATGGCCTTCTGGTCGATCTTGATCGTGGACATCTGGCAGTTTACACCGTTTGTCACATTGATTCTTTATGCAGGACTCCGGTCATTACCGAATGAGCCATATGAATCGGCCGCTATCGATGGTGCGACCCAAGTTCAAATGTTTTTTAAATTAACGATTCCAATGCTCCGTAAATTAATAAATATGGCATTACTGATGAGATCAATTGATTCGTTGAAGCTATTTGATACAGCCTTTGTCTTGACACAGGGCGGTCCGGGAAATTCTACGGAATTCTTAAGCTTACATATATTTCGTTTGGCCAGCGCCCAGAATGGATTGATTGGCCGAGCCAGCGCTACGGCGCTCGTACTGCTTGCAATTATAACTCTTTTCAGTAAGCAGCTCGTCCGTCAACAGCGTAAAGGAGAGGTCGAATGAACATCCGTAAATTAAGGAAAAATCTAAGAGCACTTGGTAAAGGAATATTAATCTTCTTGATTTGCTGTTTCTTCATCTTTCCATTCGTCTGGATGGTTCTGATCAGCTTTCGAAGCCGCGTGGATATCCTTGACCCGAGTAAAATTTTTGTCCCTTTAACATTGGATAACTACACGACAATTATAAGAGATAACAATATCTTCAGCTATTTCTATAACAGCTTTGTGGTGTCCATTTTCACCACGCTTATTTCACTGGCACTTGGTACCTTGGCTGCATATGGTTTTGCGCGCTACGGGTGGAAAAAGAAGGAAGACAATACTTTCTGGGTTTTGAGTCAGCGTTTCCTTCCTGCAATGGCAGTTGTTATCCCCTATTTTCTAATGGCTGCAACTGCGCATCTGCTGGATACAAAGCTTCTCTTGATTATCTGCTATTCGACATTCAGCATCTCTTTTACTATCTTGATGATGCGAGGATTCATTGAAGATGTGCCGATAGAGCTTGAGGAAGCGGCGTTCATGGATGGCTGCACTAGATTTCAGACGATAACTAAAATTGTATTTCCGCTTGTACTGCCAGGTATGGTAGCCACAGCTATTTTCTGTGTAATAAATTGCTGGAACGAGTTTGTTTTCGCGAATTTTTTAACCAGCATCAACGCCAAGACGGTACCTACTTCGGTCATGATGTATCTCTCTGTATCCGGCGTGAAATGGGGAGAGATGGCTGCGACTGGTGTTATGTCCGTAATACCGGTTCTGACCTTTGCAATCATTATGCAGAAGCATATGATTCGCGGTTTGACTTTTGGAGCAGTGAAAGGCTAATCCTAAGAAATAAAATCAAAACTGAGACAGAAAGGAAATATAGTGCCATAGCACTATATCGGGTATTTTTATGAATTCTAAATTGAAAATGGCAATTGTTGGTGCAGGTGTCTGGGGAGAAAATCATGCCAAGATCTATCAGGCACACCCCTTTGCTGAGGTTGTAGCGATTTGTGATTTTGATTATGAGAAGGCGAAGGTTATAGCAGATAGAAACGGAATTCCGCAGGTGTATAGTGATTACAATGAAATGTTTCTGAAGTGCGGGTGCGATGCTGTGGCGGTCGTCACACCAGATTATGCCCACGCAGATATTTCGATCGCCGCTGCGAACAACAAGAAACATATTCTGGTGGAAAAACCACTGGCGACAACACGCGAGGATGTGTTCCGGATGCTTGATGCCTTTGAAAAGAATGACGTTCGTGTCATGGTCGATCTTCATAACCGCTGGAGTCCGCCGTTTAATACCGCATACCAGGCTGTTGAAAAAGGTGATATAGGTGATGTGTGCAGTGCTTATATACGTTTGAATGATATAAAATGGGTGGCAACAGATATGCTGCCATGGTGGTAGCGGCAATGTAAAGTACAGAAAAAACGGCAGGACAAGTACACAATAAACGGCAATGTAAATACAGAGAATCCGGCAGGACAAGTGCAGAGATTTCGGCAATGAAAATACAGAGTTGCCGAGGTCTTTTTCTTTGGTTTGGATGTTACTCTCAAAAGCATCCAACACCTCAGGGAGGCACAAGAAATGGAGGATTTTCAGATGTATTCCAAGATTCAGCAGAAGAAGTTGCAAGGATTCAGTCGGGATGCCGTAGCAAGGCAGCTCGAACTGAACTGGCGGACGGTGGACCACTATTGGGAAATGACCGCCGCGGACTATGAGGCCCAACGGGCCAGGCAGTATGCCAGCGGGCTGGACAGTCGCAAGGATATCATCCTGATGTGGCTGAGAAATCATGAGGATGTCAGTGCAGCCCAGATCCAGGACTGGCTAGACGAGCATTACCAGGAACGCTACAAAGAACGTACAGTGAGGGATTATGTGGCAAAACTTCGCATGTCCTATGACCTGCCGCGTCAGCAAGCGGGACGGGAGTATGGTTCAATCCCGGAGCTGCCGCCCGGCGTACAAATGCAGGCTGACTTTGGGTTTTTCAATGCGGAACGCCTCGAATCCCGCCGGATCAAGCTTTATTTTGTCATTTTCATTCTGGCTCATTCACGCTACAAGTATCTGGCTTGGCAAACGCGACATTTCACCAGCATTGATTTGGTTCGCAGTTTGGAGAGCTGCTTTCAGGCTATGGGTGGTCGTCCGGAACAGTTGGTCATTGATCAGGATCGCCTGATGGTCGTCGATGAAAATTATGGCGACATCATCTTCACCCAAGAGTTTGAACGGTGCAAGCACCGGCACGGCTTTGCCGTCCATGTCTGCCGCAAATCGGATCCGGAAAGCAAGGGTATGGTGGAATCTGGCGTCAAATACGTCAAATACAATTTCGCCCGGAATCGGACCTTTGTCAGTCTGGAGCAGTGGTCGCAGGACTCTGACGCTTGGCTGGAACGAACGGGCAACGGCAAAGTCCATGCTGAAACTAAAAAGATACCGGCTGAGGTCTTCAAGTCCGAAAAACTCCACCTCAAACCGGTAATCTTGCTCACAATTCTCGAGCCTTGTACCGAAATGGTAACAACTCCGGTTCGAAAAAACAACACCATCCGCTATGGATCCAGCAGATATACGGTTCCGATTGGCACCTACACGAGTTGCTCGGAGGTCAACGTCAAGGAGGAAGACGAACAGCTCCTGATTTATAACCCGGATGGGCTTCTGATTGATACCCACCGTCTGGCATTGGCCCCAGGTGAGCTTGTCAGAAACACCAACCATACGCGCAACCTCTCAGAAAAGGTTGATGATTTGCTCCGTGAAATCTACCAGACTTTGGGCCAGACTGCGCCAGTTGAGCAGTTCCTGCAGCGGATCCGCAAAACACGCGGCCGGTATGTCCGGGACCAATTCCAGCAGATTCTGAATGTTGCCCATAAATACGAACTGGAAATCCTGCGCAAGGCAGTCCAGGCCTGTAATGAAGTCCAATCCAATGCGGCGACCGATTTCAAGGATTTTGCAGAGCATCTTTACCGGCAGATCATCATTGACGAGATCGAGCCGGTCGTTGCCCCCAAACTGTTGGCCGACAGTCCACTGCCCCGGTTGAAGCCTCTGAAGGTCAACCAGCACGCACCTTCGGTCTACCAAGAGATAATCCGGAAGGGAGGCAACTGAGATGGATGATATACTCAGGCCTCTGAAAAACCAGCTCATGGAGCTCAAACTCAAGCATCTGGCAGCTCAATTGGACGATTTCATGCTGACAGCCAGTTGCTCAGACAAACCATACGTGGAAATGCTTCAGGATTTCCTTGCGGTCGAGATCCGTCAGCGTCGGTCAGTCAGCATGGACAAACGCTTGCGCATGGCCAATCTTCCGACATTCGACACGCCACTTGATCTTGAAACCTATGATTTCGCCAAGCGGACCGGTATCTCCAAACGCCAGATTGTGGAGCTGACCAGCGGTTTTCGCTGGATTGACAAGGCCTACAACATCCTATTCTTTGGCGGTTCCGGTCTGGGCAAGAGCTTCTTGGCCAGTTACATCGCCTACAAGGCCATTGAAGTCGGCTACACTGCGATCTTTATCTCGATGCACGACCTGGCCCATCTTTTGAAGACGGAACACCTCCTGTCGCGAAGCAAAACGCGGCTCAAACACCTACGTGCTTGTGATCTGCTGATTATTGACGAAATCGGCAGTACCGTCCTGGACCGCCAGGAAGGCAACAAGCTATTCCAGCTGATCTCTGATTTTTACCAGCAGACCTCCCTGATTGCCATCTCCAACAAAGGCTTCGATGACTGGGCCCAGACACTCGGCGACAACGTGGTCACTGCCGCAGTCATGGACCGACTCCTGCACAAATGCGAGGTGTTTAACATTGGCGGTGACAGCTGGCGGTTGGAAAACCAGCAATCCATTCTCAGGGACTTGCACCACCAGCCAGAAATACTACAAAAGCGAGGCAGAAAGCATGATTCTTACTAAAAAAGACCTGGCCCGATTACAGGAAAGCATGCGTCATTTGTTTACGTCCCGGCAGAAACAACTGATTTTGGATGCTTTTGGCACCGAGCCCGACGATTACGAGTGGACAGAACAGGATATAGCCGAGAATATCCGAAAGATAATCCGCGATAATCCATGAAAATGATCCGATGATTTTCCGGTTGAGGGGCTGGTTCTCCGGCCTCTCAACTTGATCTATCTGTCGTGATATGTTAGATTTTAAACAGGCAAACCCGTTGCCGGATTCTCTGTATTTCTATTGCCGAAAATTTTGTACTTTGATTGCCGAATTCTTTGTACTTGAACTGCCGAAAATTCTGTACTTTACATTGCCGTTTCCACATGGGCAGCGAATTCTTCTATTTTATGGTTTCTAGGAAGCCATAGCTTGGATACACTCAGGTGGTTCTTCCAAGACGAGGTATCCCGGGTATATTCAGTCAGCCGCGAGGGAATTCTCAAGAACATGGGAGTCGATACCGTAGATGAATACCTTACGACCATTGAATTCAGCAAAGGTGGAATCGCCCAGATGGAAAACGGATGGATTACACCTAATGCGAATCCATGTGTCAACGATTTCAAGTTCAATGTCCTTGGTTCCAAAGGCATGATTAGCCTTGACCTCAGCCATCACAATATGGTTCAGCAGTATACTGATGAAAAGGTAACGGTTCCAGATTCACTAGTCCAGAATAGCGTCTTTGGTTATCCCAAGGGATTTGCGTTTGAAAGTATCCGCGGATTTGTGGACTGTATCCTATCTGGTCAAGAATTCCCAGTTACCGTAAACGATGCAGCCAAGACCTCGCTTGCAATTCTGGCTATAATCGAATCGGCAAAAACAAGAATGCCGATCGAAGTGAAATACTGACTTTTTTTGAATTGTTTCAGAGATACATGTGCTTTAGAATAGACAGAATATTCAATTGAGGGGCTGTTGCAAAATGAACGCATAGGTTTAGGATGCAGCGGTCTCTTTTTGTCGTTTTCAAATACGAATAGTACCTGAGTGGTACTTAAACAAAATGATTTGAAAGCCTATGATAAGGCTATGGCAAAGTATAAAAACCCCTGTTACCTATTCGCTTGATGAGGTGGAACGGGAATTGGGTTTGAAATAATGTGCCATGTTTATACCAATGAAGCAGAAAAAGAACTTAAAAATTAATAACCATTTTGATTTTAACCATTGGCCACCGCAAGGATAAATACAATTGAAATAAGATTGCCCCGATCGCTGTTTGCGGTCGGGGTTTTTGCATATAGTCTATAAATGTTATACAAATATAACGGTGAGCAGTTCGACGCTAATACCGGCTTCTACTGCCTTTGTGCCCGCTATATGAACCCGTCCACCAGTACATTCATCTCAACGGACCCCACGCAGGGTTCGATCTTTGGCCCGATCTCCCTGCACAAATATTTGTATACCAATGCTAATTCGGTTATGAATAGTGAACCGAGCGGAGCAGTACTTGGAGCACTGTTTTGCGGAATGGGAGTGATGGAGGTTAAGTCAGTCCAGACAAGATTACTTCTAAGATGGACCTTTGCCGGATTGGGAGCTGTCTCATTAGCAGATGCAATTGATCTCTATTTAAGTAACTAAAAATTAGACTAGTAGTGCAGAGCGTGTTACAATGCCAAAAAAGATGTTACAGAGGATTAGAGCATGAGTGTTCTTTTTGCTGATACACTTGGAATTCGTATTACTGAGAAACCTTTTCTTGAGGAAAAGATTCTTCCTGTTTTTATGCGAAACGAATATGAAATTTTGCAGGGAGAAGTTGAGAACGTACCTTTTCTCTTGCTTAAAAAAACAGGTGATTTGAACCTCGCACAAATGAAGGGGCATATGCAGATTGTGGCGAAAAATACCAATATGCCTTGTGCCTTTATTTTGGATCATATAACGGACTATCAGAAAAAGCGTTTGATTGAACTACACATTTCTTTTATTGTTCCAGGGAAGCAACTCTATTTGCCATTTCTTGGCGTTGCTCTTCATAAGGAATATAAAAAAATCAAAAAGCCGGTGCAGCTGCTTTCTTTTGCAGCCCAAAAAATCGCATTGATGGCTTCCTATGGGAAATGGGGGTCTATCACTGTGACAGAGACAGCGCGACTTACCGGCTACTCCAAGATGACTGTATCGAGATGTCTGGATGAACTTGAAAGTGTGATTCCGGGGTGCGTTACAGTCGAAGGCCGAAACAGATATTTATCTTTCCCAACTGCCAAGACACTTATGGAACAGTACAATTATCTGAAATCATTCTTGCGTAATCCGGTTCGGAAAGAAGTTTCTTTATTTAGTATTCCAGTGAAAACAAAGATACTTTCAGCCGGCGGATTTTCTGCACTGTCTGAATATACGATGCTTGGCGATAATGTGTATCCGACATTTGCCGTCACAAAAGACGATTTTCGACAGCTTGAAAAGGAAGAACCATTGATGATAACTCCGAATGGTGAAGACCCGAAGTCTGTACTCGAAGTCTGGGAATATTTGATACTCCTATCCGGCAAAAAGCTGCCCGACCCGATATCACTTGCGATTTCTTTTGAAAAAAGAGACGACACTGATGAAAGGACGAAGATGGCTATTGAGGAAATGCTGGAAGGATATGTATGGTAAGAGGAATAGAGCTTTTCAGGGACTATTTTGCCGGGCATGAGGATAAGTATACTGTTATCGGCGGTACCGCCTGTGATTTATTGATGGAGGATGCGGGACTTCCATTTCGTGCGACAAAAGATCTCGATGTTGTACTGATTGTTGAGCTGCTGGATGATACATTTGCTTCCTTATTCTGGCAATTTATTCAAGAGGACAATTATCAGAATCAAGAAAAGAGCACTGGGAAACAGCAGTTTTATCGCTTTTCAAATCCTGCTGATACCAGATTCCCATAAATGATTGAACTCTTTTCCCGAAAGCCGGATTATTTTCTGGCAAAAGCAGGCAATTCCTTTGCACCGATTCATATCAGTGATGAGGTTTCGAGTCTTTCTGCCATTTTGCTGGATACAGATTATTATCAACTGCTTCTGGATGGACGCACCAGGGTAGCAGGAGTTCCCATTCTGACAGCAGAAAGATTCATTCCCTTTAAAGCGAAAGCCTGGTTGGATCTTACTGAAAAAAACGATTCAGGACAACACATAGATTCACGGGACATCACCAAACATAAAAATGATGTATACCGTCTTTCGTACCTTTTGAATGAAGCTATAATTTGCGAACTGCATGGAGAAGTAGAACGCGATATGAGAATTTTTCTGTAGCTACATTCCAAGCGAAAAAAAATACCTGCTATGCGTGTGATGGGCAAGAGGTTATACCCAGAAATCACTCTTCGTAATAGTGTATTCCAAAGGTTGAAATAGATATACTTGAAATTATTATACTTTTGAGTATAATTAATTTAAACGGGAGGTGGAACAATGAAATCCTTCATAGATCGTTCCAGTGAACAGGATTTTTTGCACCAAGAGTATGAGAGAAGTGAATCTTCTCTTGTCATACTGTATGGAAGACGAAGAATCGGCAAGACGACACTTATTGCGGAGTTTGGCAGGGATCATAATATGATCTATTTCCTGGCTACACAAGAGTCGGAAGCAGAAAACCGGAATCAGTTCAAAGATATTGTGGCGGACTTTACTTCCAATGAACTCCTTAAAAGTG